>VOFC01006270.1_pt1 | contig 47920 bp, 61 predicted proteins | sample 5384161 | NCBI WGS metagenome assembly VOFC01 (sample SAMN12384722, study PRJNA508395) | human gut metagenome | isolation source: healthy gut B | host: Homo sapiens | reverse complement strand
GGCTGAAAGTCCTGCAGAAAATGCTCTCCGTGCGGCCGCAGGTGGTCCTGTTGGATGCATTTATGCCGGGGCTGGACGCGTTGGCCGTCAAACAGAAGTACAATGCCGCCGGCGAGCGCCACACCGCGTTTTTTGTGACAGGTGCGTTCCAGAGTGAAGAAATGGTGCAGGAACTGCTGGATGAGGGCTTCGCGTACTATTTCGTCAAGCCGTTTGACGAAAATGTTCTGGCCAGCCGGGTTCTCAAGGTGGCCCTTGGCCACGAAAGCGCGTTCTGGTGCAGACCAGCGTGGACAGCGACGAGCTGACCGTTACCGAAATTTTGCACCAGATCGGCGTGCCTGCCCACATCAAGGGCTACCAGTTCCTGCGCGATGCCATCCTGCTGACGATGGATGAACCGGATTACATCAATGCCGCGCCTGTACCCATTAAAAATCAAAACTTGGAAATCGCCATCGACCTTTCTGAAATAGAAACGGCGGTCATGGAACCGAACGGCAAAATAAGCTTTCTGCCCAAAGCCGAAAACCGTCCGGTCACACCGAACGACATAGCGCTGTCAGTGCCAAAAAGCGGGCTTTGCTTTAATCTCGTCATTGACGGCAAGGTACTTGAAAGCAATCTCATATCGGCAGGCCAGGATAAAAATGGCTGTCGGGCGAGCTTTCAAAAAGCAAGTGTAAAACAATAGAAGAGGTACTGCTTGCAACGCTCGGCGCAGACGGTACGGTTTCGTTTTACAAAAAGAAGAAAAAAGCAAAAGCGGCAACGATGTGTTTGCATAAAACCTGAAAGCCAAAAAAGGAGGTGAACGGTATGCCGGAAGAAAACAAAAGAAATACGACATGCAAAAAAGCAGCTATTTCAATTCACTGCCGCCGTATGTAAGGGAAACGCTTGCCACAAAGCGCAGGGCTTATTGAGCGATGAGGATCTTATAAACGCAGCAGATAAAATAATGGGCGCTTACTGAAATTGAAAGCAAAAGAAAAAAGAAAAAGAGAACAAGTTCACACTTGTTCTCTTACCCTTTCTTTTCACCTTAGATAGCGCGGGTCACTTTGCCTGAACGCAGGCAACGGGTGCAGGCATAAATTCTACGGGGCGAACCGTCAACGATAGCCTTAACGCGCTTTACGTTGGGCTTCCAGGTACGGTTTGAACGCCTGTGTGAATGAGATACCTTGATACCGAAAGTGATTTCTTTGCTGCAGATGTCACACTTTGCCATGAGTCTGCACCTCCTTTGAATTACATACAATCGCAAATGCTATGATAACAGATAATGACGGATTTTGCAATAGTTATTTTTAAAAATATCAAATTTTTTTAAAGCACGCCCCTGCTGCAACAAATTTTCACAATTATTTACTCTTTAAGTGACGCAAAATCTTGCTTTTCTTAAAAAAATATGTTAGTATTGGTTTGATAACACCACATATTTGAGAGGATATGGTCACAGTGGCAGTCAAAGCAGTGATATTTGACCTTGACGGAACGCTGCTCAACACGTTAACGGATATTGCAAATGCCGTTAATTACACATTGAAAAAGAACGGATTTCCGACCCATCCAACCGAAGCATTTAAAAGGTTCGTCGGCAACGGAACGGATATCATGATATCAAGAGCGCTGCCGCCTGACGCAAGGAATGACAAAACTCTTGACGCACTGCGTCCGGGGTATCTGGAGTATTACGACGCGCACTCAAACGACAACACAAGACCGTATGACGGGATCCCCTGAGCTGCTGCGTGACCTGAAAGCACGCGGTGTAAAACTTGCGGTAACGTCAAATAAGATAGACTGTATGGTGCAGCTTATCGTGTCGCAGTATTTCAAAAACACATTTGATTATGTAACGGGTCAGAAAGAGCACGTTCCCATAAAGCCCGACCCTGCAATGGTATTTGCAGCTATGGAAAGCTTCGGAGTTATGCCGACTGAATGTATATGTAGGTGATTCCGGCGTTGACGCCCGTACCGGCTCAAATTCCGGCGCGTTTACGGTCGGCGTTTCGTGGGGGCTTCAGGACGGTCGGAGAACTGCTTGAGGGCGGTGCCGACGCAATCATATCAAAGCCGGCGGAGCTTCTGCGTTATGTAAGATAAGTGCTGCGCAAAAGCCAGCCGCGGCACAATATTTGTTTTTATTTTTTCCGAAAAAGGAGAATTTATATGAAACGCAAGGATTATCTCGGATGGGATGAATACTTCATGGGTATAGCGCTGCTTTCCTCTCAGCGCAGCAAGGACCCCAACACCCAGGTCGGCGCCTGCATAGTCAACAGCGAGAACCGCATTATGGCTGTCGGCTACAACGGTATGCCGTACGGCTGCAGCGATGACGATTATCCGTGGGACAGAGGGGCGACTCGCTCCAGAGCAAATATATGTATGTCTGCCATGCCGAGCTTAACGCGATCCTGAATTTCAACGGCGGTTCCATGCGCGGCTTCAGACTGTATGTCACTTTGTTCCCCTGCAATGAATGTGCAAAAGCGATAATCCAAAAAGGCATAGCCGAGGTCATATATCTGTCTGACAAATATTCCGACGCCGAAATGACCAAGGCAGCAAAAAATGTTTGATTCCGCCGGCGTAAAAGTACCGCGAATATGATCAGACGATGAAGACAATTGAACTCAAGCTGTAAAAGCTTTTACATAACAAAAAAACGGCAGGTCCCTGCTGTTTTTTGTTTTATAGACCAAAAGATAAATTTAAGTTTATAGGTATAAAAAAAGCCGATAAATCTTTGCCTCCCTTGCCTTTACACCCTGACCCTTGAACATACCCTGTTCACCGCTACAGCGGCGGCTGATAATTTCACCGCATCGGGTATCAGAAACGGCAATACGCATTTTGCAATGGCAGAGGTTATGCCGACCGAACTGCCCTTTGATGTGTAAACAATTATGTACCACGCGGTGCCTATCGAATAGCAAAGCGCAAGTCCCGCTATCATTGACAGTATAAGAGGCAGAAGCCTTCTCCCGAACGCCTCGGACGCCGATCCTACAATGGCTGCCGTCGCAAGGAATCCTACAATGTATCCGCCGGTAGCACCGGTTATTATGCCTATTCCACCTGTAAATCCGTGGAAAACGGGCACGCCGACCATACCGAGAAGTATATAAGTTGCCGTCGCGGCAACTCCCCTCTTAAGGCCTAAAATTCCGGCAGCACACATCACTGCAAATGTCTGCATGGTGAACGGTACCGGACCTATCTGAACCGATATCCATGAGCATACGGCTATCAAAGCCGTAAACAACGCCGTCACCGAAATGTTATATATTACCTTTGATTTTGCTTTTTGCCATGATCATTCCCTCCACTTCGGTATATTATCATTTTCAGCGTCTATTGTCAACCTTTATTTGGTATAAAGGTGACAATTAAAGCAACATTTTTGTTGCATTAAGGGACTTTAAAGGTTATAATGAAATAAAAACTTTTGGAGCACAAAAAACATGAGAATGAAAAGATTGAAGCACCTTGAAGAGCGTAAGAACGCCTGCGGTGATCTTTTGATATCGGCATACAGCGAAGAACTGAATTTTGCCAAGGCAACTGATACAAAGGAATACATCGATCTGACCGATTGGTTCGGGGCTGACCGTCCTTTGCTGCTTGAAATCGGCTGCGGAAAAGGCAGGTTCGCCTGCGATCTCGCCGAGCGCTTCCCCGATCACAACATACTTGGTGTTGAAAAAAACAGCAACGTGATAGTTCAGGCGTGTGAGCTTGCAAAAAAAGAAGAGGGATAAGCAACGTAAGATTTTTGAAAAGCGGTGCCGAATATCTTACAAAATATATTCCGGACAACAGTGCGGAACTTATATTTTTAAATTTCTCCTGCCCTTTTCCTAAAAAAAGCCATGCAAGTCATCGGCTGACAAGCCCCGTATTTTTAAAGCAGTATAAAGCTCTGCTCGCAAAAAACGGCGAGATACATCAAAAGACCGATAACCGCGGACTTTTTGAATACTCTTTGGAGCAGCTGTCGGGGTTTGGCTTTACCTTGAAAAACATTTCCCTCGACCTGCACGCAAGCGATTTTGAGGGCAATATCATGACCGAGTACGAGGAGAAATTCGTAAATCAGGGACTGCCCATATACAGACTTGAGGCATACATAAAAACGACCGGAGATGACCTCGCCGATGGCGGATTATAATAAATATAAGGATTTTTTCGACAGCTACGGCGGCGATCATGAATACGATGCAGAAGCCGAATACCGGCGCCGCAGGCTTGCCGCGAAAAAGAAAGCATTGAAAAGGAAGCGCCGTTTTATAAGGTGTGTGACCGCACTTTTCCTTGCCGTCATTGTAGCGGTGGCTGCCGTGGTGACCGTCACGGTCAAAAAAGCATTCAAAAAGCAATAATGCATCATCAGACGTATATACGATACATGAGATAACGAGCAGTGGTCAGGAAACCGGGCAGCAAAGCGAACCTCAGATCACGGCACCTGTTTCAACATCTGCAACCGTAAAGCTCGGCAGCCAGATAGACAGCCAATATGCCATACTTGTCGATTGTTCAAACAATAATGTTCTTGCCGAAAAATCGCCGGATGAGCGGATCTATCCGGCTTCAATGACCAAGGTCATGACACTGCTTGTCGCAGCCGAAAATGTTGACAGCATCGATGGCAGATTTACAATGACCAATGAAATAATAGATCCTCTTTATAAGGAAGGTGCCTCGCGCGCAGGATTCTGTGCAGGCGAGAATGTCAGAATAGCTGACATGTTTTACGGCACGGTGCTTGAATCCGGCGCAGAAGCAGCTGTCGGTCTTGCCGTATATGTATCGGGATCAGAGGAAAAAATTTGTTGAGCTGATGAACCAAAAAGCTGCACAGTTGGGACTTAAGTCAACACTCTTCACCAATGTCACCGGGCTGCATGACAAAAAATCTTTACACGACCTGCCGCGAGATGGCAATAATAATGCGTGCAGCGCTTGAAAATGATTTTTGCAAGACCGTTCTTTCAACAGAATACTACACCGTCGCTGCAAATGATTTTCACGATGAACTTAAATTTCACAGCACTATGCTCAGCCGCATGTACGGTACCGAGCCGGGCGTTGCGACTATAAAGGGCGGAAAAACCGGTTTTACTGCCAATTCCGGCAACTGCCTTGTCAGTTATGCAGAAACCGACGACGGGCGTGAGATAATATGCGTCACGGCAGTCGGCGGCGGACGCTACAAGCCGATATTCGACTGTATAAACATGTATAAGGACTATACTCACCCGTCACAGACGGCAAGTGCGTCCAGCGGCACTGCATCTGCGTCTGAAAAATAACTTTAAGGCAGAAATAAGTTTTACACAAAAACAGCCGGCGGTTTTTTCATAAACACTTGACAAACCTCCGGCTTTGGGTTAAAATATCTCGTACCGATCAAAGAGTCGGTTGTTAGATGCCGCGTAATAACATGCTTGATAAACAAGCACCACACAGTACCTGACAGATACTGCAAGTATAAAACTTAAATAAATCCGGGTGTGGCGCAGCTGGGAGCGCGGGGGTTTGGGACCATCAGGCCGCAGGTTCGATCCCTGTCACTCGGACCAAAATTTTGACCGAAAACAGAGTTTATTCTCCACTTTCGGTCATTTTTACGCTTATTTAGGTATTTTACCGCCACTTTTGAAAAAAAATCACATTTTTACGACCACATCATCAAATGTGGACTGAAAAATCCTTTATCTTTGTTTACAGCAGCGCAAAATTTAAGTGACATTTAAGCCCTAAAAACAGGCATTTACTTATTCGGTTTCTGTTCGAACAGTAAACACATCCGGAATATTGAAAATATCTTTTTTTCAAAAACAACGGGTAAAAGTATTCATCCTTTAATTGAGCAAACCCCAACCACTCAAAGGTGTGTATGCAGTCACCCTCGTTTGTTGTGAACTTTTTACCCCGCGATAATAAATCGGTATCTGTTATATCCATTATGAAATAAATGCACAATTCGTGGTAATGCAGATTATCGACATCTTCCGTAAAAAATGCTTGGTTTAGCCAAACAGGGCGGACAATCTTAGAAGTTACGCATAATTCCTCCTGAACCTCTCTGATAACGGCATTTTCCGCAGTTTCTCCTATTGCAACCCTTCCACCGGGCAAATAGTAATACGGAGACCGTTCATCATGCATTGCTAAAATTTTGCCGTCGGAAATTATCATAGCACATACTCTGTAATTAAACTTTTCATTGCCTATCTTAAAGGAAATATCCATTCGATTTTTTTACCTCTTTATATTTGATAAATTAAATTGATTATATCACACAATCAAATAATAATCTACAAATAGATGCATAACAATCTACCGCCACAGTATCCCGTGGCGGCATTTTATTATGTCCGTTTTATGTGTTTTGTCTTGATTTGAGTTTTTCTTTCTCAGCGGCGATTTCCGCATTCTTTTGTTTAATCATCTCGGAAAGCCTTTCTTCGCATTCTTCTCTTGTGTCGGCGTAGATATTAAACTTTTTGCGTTTACCGTTTGGCAATTTCGGAGAATAACTCCCTTCCCATTTCTTTTCGCTGATTCTAAATATGCACCCCGTTCCGGGGCGGCGTATCTTTGGCTGTTTCGGTTCAAATTTCGCTCTTACGGGCGTTTCAGGTGCTTTGTCAGGTGTTTGCCCGTTCTTGCCCAAAAGCGACCTCATTTCTGCCGAATCCCCGCTCGATTTTGTCGGCGGCGGAGCGCTGCATATTGTCGGTGATATGATAATACTTCCTCAGCCTGCCGCCATGCTCGGCAGTACGGACGGTCAGCATATCAGCCGTCTCCAGACGTTTCAGAATGGTGTATAATGTTGACTCTGAAAGCTCAATGTACGGCTTCATATCCTTGATGATCTTATAGCCGTAAGAATCTTCGTTCTTGATAGCCGCCAAGACGCAGACATCTAAAAGTCCCCCGTTTCAACTGAACATCCATATGATACCTCCCTTTCCGTAATACATCGTATCACGAAGCTTGCTTTTGTAAATGGTTTTCTAAAAAATAAATATAGCAGCGACATTTGTTTGCTTTTGGATAAGACTTCTGCTATAATGTAAAAAAGTATTAATTTAAGTATCGTCAGGAGCAAGCCATGGAAATAAATATAAGTACAAAGAACAGCACTTATCAGAAGTTTGTTGTGCTGCAGAACAACCGCAACAAGCGTTATCGCTACAACGAATTTCTTGTCGAGGGCGTCAGGAGCTTAAATGAAGCCGTAAAAAATCATTGGAAGATAAAATCGCTGCTGTATTGCAAAGACAATCTGTCGAATTGGGCACAGAATATGATAAAAAGCGTTCGCACCGAGCAGAACTATTGTCTCTCAGCCGCACTTTTGCAGGAGCTGAGCGGAAAGACCGACCCATCTGAGCTTATGGCGGTCATTGAAATGCGTGAGGACCGTCTTGATACCGTAACGCTTTCAAATAATCCTTTTTATTGTTCTGTTTGACCGTCCCTCTAATAAAGGAAATCTCGGCACAATGATCCGGTCGTGCGACGCGCTCGGAGCGGACATGCTCATCCTGACGGGTCATTCGGTCGACCTTTACGATCCTGACGTTGTTGTCTCCGCTATGGGATCGTTTTTCAAACTGCCGGTGGTCCGCGTTGCGGATAACAATGATTTGTTTTCGTATATCGAAAAAATAAAGTTGACCTACCCGACCTTTAAAACGGTCGGCACCACCGCTCACCACGAAAAGCCTGTCTACGGCGAGGATCTATGCGGTCCGGTTCTCATAATGATCGGCAATGAGACTATGGGACTCAACAAGGCGTTCAAGGATTACTGTGATGTGCTTTGCACCATTCCTATGGATGAAAAAATCCTATGCGACCTCGTTCAACGTCGGCTGCGCCGCTTCGATCATTATGTATGAAGTGACAAGACAGCGGAATTTTAAAAATAGTCTGTTAAAACTGCAGCGGCTTTGCTTTTTGCATACAAAAAAGCAAAGCCGCTGTTTTCTATTCGATATTATTGTTTTAGTATGTCCTCATATGTCAGTTTCAGAACTTCGGCTATAACTATTATTTCAATATCCGTGACAAAGCGCTTGCCGCATTCAATCCTTTTGAACAGCATTTTTATCAACGTCAAGCCCCGCTATCTGCAGCCTGTCGGCAAGCTCTCTCTGCGAAAATCCGAGAATTTTGCGCTTGGCACTTATATTCTTTCCGCAAACGTTGTTTAATCCGTCACTGGTTTTATTTATAAACATTTTTTCTCCTTTTTGACATTTAGTACTTGTCAACAGAAAAATTATATGCTACAATTACAGAAAATATGACATTTAGTAAATGTCAAAGGAGCGGTAATATGGCTAAAACATTCAAGTGCAAAAAGTGCGGAGAAATCTATACTTCTGATTTAGGTGTATGTCCGAGGTGCTTTACATCCAACAGCAGCAAAAGCGACAAATTAAAGAATGTATTGAAATATGTATTAATTACGGTCTTTATAAGCATTATCATTATATTCACCGCAATTTTGCTCAATGTTGCGTTAAGCGACGCTGTACCGACCGTTGATGACGCTCAGTCTGTCACATCCTCAGTTTCCGGCAACGATTATCGCAACATTGCTATAGGGCAGACTCTTTCAGCTGACGGGTTGAAAATCACGCTTTCCAAGGTCGAGGACTGGACGTCGAACAATATGTTTGTAACACCTAAGGACGGATATAAGTTTATAAGGGTATATTTCACTATGCAGAACACAAATTCCTCCACAAAATATCTCGGCTCATTTGATTTTGACTGCTATGCCGACAGCACCAAAATGGAGATGTCGATTTTTGGCGACGACATGCTGCCTCTCGGCACTGATATCTCAGCCGGCAGGTCGGTGCAGGGATATATATTATGAAGTGCCCGTTAATTCTAAGAGTATTGAAATAGAATACGGGTCAGATTGGTGGGGCAAAAACAAAGCAATATTTGTGGTGAAATAAGGAGGTAAGACATGGCGAGAGTAGTTATCAAAAAGGCTCAATAAACTTAATGGTTCAGCAGTGAAACACAATGTTTATCTGGATAATCAATACATAGGTATATTAAAGAACGGCGGTGTACTGCCGTTTGAAGCTGCTGCCGGTGTACACACTATACATTTTGAAACTGCATCGGGACCGCTTGTAAAAAAGAGGATGCCGATTTTCGTCTTTCGGTAAATACCGACGATGAGCTTATAGAAATTAAAGCCTCTTTTAATTTACGCGGAGAATATGTCGTAGAATACGCAGACGGTAAGTACCACACCGCAAATTACGACGCAAACGCTGAAAGCGGCGGTATAAAGTGCCCCCGCATGCGGAAGTACAGACCTTACAACGATCACTGAATCGCATACAACAGGGCGCGATTTCAACTCGTCAGACGCATGCTGCGGTTACCTGCTCTGCGGACCGCTGGGTCTTCTTATGGGAGTGGACAAGAAGGGCAAGCAGCAGCACACCGACGCATTCTGGGTATGCAAAAACTGCGGCAACAAGTTTAAGATGTGACATGTATCAATATTTAATGAAGTTATTCAAAGTAATATTCAACTGCCATCAGATCCCGGAAAGAAGCTTTTTATTGCCGGCAGACAGCTGCCGCTTTGCGCGCGATGCACAGGCATCCTGACAGGTTTTATAATGTCACCCATTCCTATACTTTTTGAATTTCAGAATACCGATGTTTTTATCATTTGCATTTATACTTTGCATGATAGCCGACGGCACCATTCAGCTGCTTTTTTGCATCATGTCAAACAATATAAGACGATTTGTGACCGGTATTCTGTTTTCGGCAGGAATCGTAAACATAGCTGCTTATATTATACTTTGATTTATTTTCACCCGAGACCGGAAATTTTCGTTTGCATTTTTAATAAAACCGTGTTCAACTGATCATTTTTCCGGTGCCTCTGCAGTAACACCCAAGCCTGCCGGAATGCACAAAAACGGCGGCGCACACATAAAGAGATACTGTAAAGGGCAGTCACATAAGAAGCAATATTTGCCTGTACTGAAAGGTGAAGCCGATATAAATGTCATAACCGAATAATAAATAAAGACCTCCGGTGTTTACCGGAGGTCTTTTGCTGTATATTGCAGCTTTTATTAGAATAAAAATTTCAAAATATCAGAATAAACCGCCGCTTTCTGCAAAAAAACAATTACGGATGTTATTCATCTATAAAATAACGGAGGGACCAAGTATGTCACCAAAAGAATTGCTTTATATCGAGGACGCTTTAGGCCACGAAAAGCAGCTTTCAAGCTGCTGTAAGGATCTTGCCGAGCAGCTGTCCGACGGCGAGCTGAAAAGCTTTGTAAACGAATTATCGGGCAAACATCAGGCAAGCTTCAACAAGTTTTTACGGTCTGCTTACAAAATAAAGGAGGTGTTTTTATGGACGACAAGCTGATAATGGACAATATACTGACATCGACAAAAAGTGTTTGCGACCTCATGATGCACGGCACCATAGAATCGTCAACGACCGATGTACACTCTGCCTTTGCAGAGGTGCTCAACGATTCGCTCTGCATGCAGAACGAAATATACAAAAAGATGTCACAGAAGGGCTGGTACCCGTCTGAACAGGCGGAAAAGCAAAGATCGATGCTGCAAAGCAGAAGTTTGCTGAGAACTGACAAAAACGGATATCAGAACCTAAAACGGATCGGCATTACATTATCCAGCCGATCCGTTTTTTATTTGATAAATTTCAGTTTAGCGACGCAACAATACATTGATGGACGTAGGGAACGAGCCCCCAGTGTCGTTCCTTAATAAACAACCCAGAAACTAATTGGCACTTTGTAGGGCAGGGGGCTCGCCTCCTGCCGTTTTTATACACCCAATGTAGCAATGAATTTTAATTTAGCGATATGAGGAAACAGAAATTTATTATTCACATTTAAAATTGATTGCCAGAGCAAGAACTGAATTATCCATCCTTAATCGTCCAGTCTTTTATAACCGAATATTTTCGCAAAGACGTTGTTCGAAATTCCTCAATCATTTCATTATATTCATTAACCGTTACCTTCAGCATCTGTCGGGCTTTAGTGTATTCATCCAGTGCGTTCACTTTGTATTTTAACGCTGCTTTGTAAGCAATGTCTGATTCTTCGCCGTCTTTTAATGCGACCAAATACTCTTTCTTTGTTTTTTCAAGCCTTGTTTTTTAGCAGCTGCCACAGCCTTTTATATTCAGATGTTTTTGTCTTACATTCTACACACGGGACTATAATCACAAGCACCAGCAGGAGTGCAAAAAGCAGGGCGATTATTATATTGTAAATCACATGTTACCTCCCGCTTAGTTTCTTAAAGGTATATCTTTGTTTATTTTATCACAAATTGAGATACTTGTCAATATCTCAATTTGTGAATACATATAATATGTGTGGAGGCGATAACATGCGACTGCGCGATATCAGAGAGGATAACGATATAACTCAAAAAGCGATCGCAGAATACCTGCACATCAAGCAAAACACATATTCACAGTATGAAAACGGTCAGAGAGGATTGCCGGTCGATATACTTATAAAACTCGCAAAGTTTTACAATACCTCAACCGATTATCTCCTCGGTCTCACCGATTCAAGCAAAAAAAGTATTAAGAAAAGCGGCTGCTTTGCAGTCGCTTTTCTGTTCAAATTGTTCTGCTGTCAGCGACTGCGGCGTTTTAATTATGAGCCAAAATCGCTGATACCGCAAGCAGAACCGGATAAATGCGATATTTTAATCGACTGCAGTTGACAAGTAAGCTTACTTTATTTATACTGATAATACATCGTACATCGATGTACGATGCAAAATACTATTTTAAAAAAAATTATAAAGATTTCAGTGTGATAAAAGGAGTGGTAAAACATGAGATCATCAGGCGACAACCTTATGTCGGTCGGCGAAGTGTCAAGGGCGCTCGGTATAACGCGCAGAATAATACTGAATTATGAAGACAAAGGACTTATAGAAGCCGATGTCAAGGACGGGTTCACCGGCAACCGGTATTATACGACTGACACGCTGACCAGAATCCGCACAATACGCGTTTTTCAGAACCTCGGACTGTCGCTTGTCGAAATTAAATCATATTTTAACGGCAGCACCGATCTCACGCCCATGATTGAGCATCTTGAGGAAATACGCGACGAATTGAATCTAAACATTGAGAAATTAAGAGAAAGGGTCAATACAGGCGATATTGAATTCAAGGTAACAGAAATACCGGCACAAACGATATACAAAAAGGACCTTCAACGCACCAACCGTCGACCTTCGCAAGGAGCATCTAAGGACGGTCATTCCGGATGCAATGCGGCATTATTCATCCGACACGAGCAAGCGCATGTATTTTATAGAATACCGGCTTGACGACCCCGACACAATATCGTACTGCATAGCCGTGACCAAAGGCAGCAAAGGCGAATACATATCCGAAATACCCAAAGAAAAAAAGTGCTTTGTGTCTTTTTATCACGGCGGTTATGAGTCGATTCCGAAAGTGCGTGACAAAATGCTTGAATTTGCAGAGAAAAGCGGTCTTTCGGTCAAGGGGGTCTGCCGTCATATCTATCTCGAGGGACCGGCGCAGCACCGGAAGGAAAAAGATTTCATAACCCAGGTAGCTCTGCCAATAAATTAAAGACCGATTTAAATGAATTTACAACGCAATGACGACATGAAAAATCGGCAGGAGACGAGCCCTGCCCTACGATGCGTCAATTAATTCATTGTTCACTTACACCGCTGAACTAAAATTTACCTGTTATATATACAAAACCGACCCGGCAGAGAATAAAATATTCCTGCCGGGTCATTGTTATTTATATTCCTACTCAATCAAAAGCTGTCGGATGGTCTGTATGTTTATAAAAATCAAAGCACATAAGGATCTGCTCTCTTGTCGTCTTTTCCACGGCAAGCTCAAAAGGCAGACAGTCGATATCAAAAAATCCGCTTTCGGTCGTTTTGATGTTTTCTTTAAAACTCCCTGCTCATATTCGCAAAGCATAAAGATTTTTATTACGCCGTAAAGACTGTTGACCCTATTATGCCTGCGCCAATCCTGCACGGCAATAACCCTTTCTGCCCTGACAGCAATTCCTGCTTCCTCGAGCACTTCCTTTTTCGGTATTTGACGCCACCGACTGGTCAACGTCACACCAGCCGCCCGGCAGCGCCCATTTGCCGTTTCCTTCACGCACGAGCAGTATTTTACCGTCAAGAAAGACTGCGCCCCTTGTATCGATTTTCGGCGTCTGATATCCGGTTTCGTTGCAGAAAATGTCATGTACCTTTTCGGTCGGTATATCGGTCTTTAATGACACCATCAATGCAGCTATTTCCCTTAACTCCCTGTAGCGCTCCAGATCGTATTTGTCCCTGCCGTATTCAAGCCCTGCCTGTGCAATGCTCTGAATACGGACTGCAAGCTCAAGCCATTTGTCATTCATAGCGGCGTTTTCTCCTTCAAAGCACTATTTTACTGCCGTAAAAAACAGCCTCGGCATTTTCAATACTACAGAGCCGTTATCAAGGACATGATAATTGTCCCTTATTTCTGCCGTCTGAACTATTTTTTTTCAATTTGAACACCTCATTTTATTAAAGACTTTTTCCAAGCTCGTAAGCCTTTTTCATTGTATCGGCGTGACCTGCCGCCTCTCCTGCATCGTTTATTCCGCCGCCGGCGACAAGACCTTTAAGCGTCGCCTTTTCAAAGCAGTCGACCCAGCCCAAAGACCGTTATACGCCTTGTCGAAGGTGTGTTCCTCATCCTCGGCGGCTGTCGCTATCATGTATATATCGCGGAATTTGTAATCGGTCCCGTATAAAAAGGATTCAACCTGTCAAGCAGCGTTTTCATCTGACCGCACATCTCATAATAGTATATCGGCGTGGCAAATACAATAACCTCAGCGTTTTTCACCTTTTCCATTATCAGAGGTACGCCGTCTGATATTACGCAGCGTCCGGTGTTCTGACATGACAGACACCCTATGCAATACTTAATGTCCTTACCTTTAAGCGATATTACTTCCACATTGTTTCCGGCTTCTTTTGCGCCCTTAGCGCACTCATTTGCGAGTATATCGGAATTGCTGACGCCGCGAAGGCTTGTGGATATTATAAGTACGTTTTTTATTCATAGCAGTATCCCCTTTACATTTTATAGGTATATTATAATACTTGGAGTTTGCTCCAGGTCAATACTCAAAACGAAAGTTCAATAAAAATTCACATTCTTGCCCTCATGTTGCAACAAACATCAAGGACAGCAGTCAAAGCCGCTGCCCTTGATGCACTTGGGGAAATTATGAAAGTAGTAGTATAGGCTCATCAAACAAATTGTCGATCATTGCACCACAGCATGTTTTGCAAAATCATCGGGTACTCATGTTAGATTATATCATAACCGAAAAGCGTGCCGCGCTCGTCAGTCCCACTTAAGGTCTACACTCCTGTATATAATCGATATTACTTTGTGTTCTCTTTGCAGTCCTATGCTGTCAGCGCCTTTAAGGAACACATATCTTATGATCCTGTCATTATCATTGAAAAATATGCCGCAATAATTATCAAGGTAGATCGGGTCATCCAAAACCACTGAAGCATTCAGATAATTGCCGTAATAGTTTGACTTATCGTTTTTGTCGGGCTGATCGGTCTTTTGATAAAGCTCGTCGAATACGTCTTTATATACATTTTCTTCATATTGCAGATCCAAAACAAAAACAGTGTACGATCCGCCATGTAATCTGACTGCATTTTCGTTATCACGGTATTTGAATGAAACGTCGCGATACTCTTTGCCACTCACAAACCGGTCGAAAAACACTTTGGCTTTTTCTCCGCCGTTGTATGATACATAATTCCCGTTTAAATAATCGGCACTTGAATTGCTTTTCTTATAAATGCTGTTTTTTATGTCGACATATATGAACGGCGAAGCGATGACCAACAGCAGTATCAGAACAAATACCAAAACCAAAACGAGCGTTTGCTTTTTGATCACAGTTACATTCACAACATCACCCTCCAGATCTATATGTACTTGAGAACATTTGTCAATTCGTCTTACATGAATATAGCCCTTCGGCTATCTTTTCAACATCGACAAAGTCAGGCTTTGAAACGTACACTGCCTTATCTACATAATCATCACAATTCAGCCTATCGGTAATATACAAATATCCTCGGGAGGATTCCAATATTCCTCTGTACGAATAGAAATATATTGCTGTGTGTGAATTGAACTCTACTATAAAACAGTCGCCGCTATCTGACAAATATTTCATGTTCTCCGGTAAAGCAAAACATCCGTTTGGCTTGACAGGTATGTCACCATCAACCACCATAGATACTACTTTTTCATATTGAAGCGCAACATCATTTTTAGTATTATTTTTTTCGTGATATTATATATGTAAGCGTCGGGGTAACGACCAACAGCAATACGAGGACAATTATCAAAATTGTGTTTCGCACTTTGACCTTTGTTGATTTCATACTTTCACCCTCCATAATTTTAATATGCGGCTAAAAATACTATCCCGTTCATAAACCGGTCAGATAAATCCGGATTGGATTGCAGGCATACTCTGCGTCGGTGGCAGTATCGGTCATTTCTATCTATTGTGTAATTTGTAATTATTGTATTATCAATATAGCACACTAGTGATCGTTTTGCAAGTACTTTTCAGACATTTTTTGATATTTTATGTAATTTATGTTTTTATACGAAAAAGGCGACAGCTTTCGCTGCCGCCCTTTTCGGCTTGGGGAAATTATGAAAGTAGTAGTATAGGCTCATCAAATAAATTATTAACCATTCTATTCCCAATCATCATTTTCATCTATTCCGGCAAAGAAGACATATCTTATCGGATAAATAATACGGTCTCTTGCAGCTTTATAAAGGAAGACATACCTTACAGTATTTGTCTTATCGTTAAAAAACACGCAGCAGCAATTATCTTTGTACAATGGCTCGTCAAGCATGATCTTTGTCTTCAAAAAATTACCGTAACAACTACTCCCCTCTTCTTTTTTGTGGTCGTTGTGTATCAGGATAAATCCGCTCGAAAACATCTTTATATGTTTTGCTGTCATATTTTACGTCGACAAGAAACATCGTATATGTCTTATATAACGTTATTTTATGTTCAGCATTATAATAAAAAGAATCTGATTTGTTCGTAATCGGAAAGATCAACATACTTTTCGAAAAAAACTTCTGCTTTTTTTTCCACCGGGAAAAGACGTATACTTTTTGTTCAAAAAATTCACCGGATCAGAATTTGTTTTGGGATCAGATAAAAACACAAACGCAAAAGCAATAAATGCTGCGCCAACCACTGCTAAAGAAGCAATAATTACATATGCACGCTTTTTTTTTTCAAAGACTCTCACCCAATACACAATATTATACCTTACGCTATTATCATTGCAACCTTACCGCTGACTTTTTCCAACTTTAGAGCATCCATATATTTGATAATAATTATGCTTTTTTAATTTTCTCATAATATTCACGTGGAATTACAGAATTATTCTTTTCAATAAACTCTTCTATTTTCGAGGACTCGGCTGTACCAGCACGTAAAATTTCCTGACAATAATCCAAGCAATTATTTCGTAAAAAGACTATACCCACCGTAATTTGGATTATCATTTTGATATTTATAAGCAAGATCTACGCTTTTTGTAAAATCGCCCTTTATAGCGAAGCTTTGCACAAAATAGAAATACTGAGCCATCTCAAATATTTTAGCAGTCGAATGGTAAGCATAATCAATTTCACCATAATCTAATTCCGTTACTTGTAGAAGAAGGCTTTTGAGCATCTCATCAGTTGATACTCGCCAAATTTTCACTTTTGCATCTTTTGCGGTTTTACCAGCATATTCCGTAAAATACCACTGTCCATCTGCACCCTTTAAATAGATATATGCATGCCCTACAATCGGGAGTCCGTCCTTCCCGTAATCGACAACATAAATCGCTCCATATGAATCAAATAAGTTGTCTTTGCTATCGTTTGAATTTTCATTTGAAGACAATCTTTCCGCGCTCAATCCGAACGGGTCGGTATTGGATACGGGGTTGCCGTTGGCATAGGCATAGCGGTTGAGGGTCACGGCGTCGGAGATCTCACCCGGAACAACGTCGGCATTTATAAACCTGTGCATCAACGGATTATAATAGCGCGCACGCATGTAGATAAGTCCGTTTTTATCGGTCACTACACCGTCTCTGCCGTTATAGCCGAAGATAACAAAGCTGTTTCCGGTGCGCCCGGTCAGGTTGCCGTAGGTGTCGTACTCAAATGTGTCGGTCACGTTGCCGCAGCTGTCGGTTATCGCCGCAGTGCTGCCGCGGTAGTCAAAGTGATAGGTCTTAAAGTCTCCGCATTTTTTCCTCACCTATCAGCCCTAAGCCGTACACATATTTGGTAGTAACACCGTTGGTGATCTTCTGTATTATCAGTATAGCACACTGGCGTTTGCATTGCAAGCACTTTTCAGACATTTTTTTATATTTTTTGTGTAATTTATGTTTTTATACGAAAAATTATGAAAGTAGTAGTATAGGCTCATCAAACAAATTATCGATCATTGCGTCACAGCGTATTTTGCAAAATTATCGAGCGTTCGATTGGAGATTAAGCACATTGCTGTATCGGTTATAATTAAGATAAAAATCAATATTAGTCCCATAATTATTTAAACAAACATTGATATTACAGATTTAATAAATACCGACAGAAGAATTATATTAAAAGCTATAACCAAAACGGATATTAAACCTATAAGTATTTTAAGGATCAGCGGAACTTTGGTATTGGAGCCTTGCTTTGTATTTTTCTTGTCCTCTTTCCCTTTTCTTTTGAACAATTCATCGGAAGTTTCGTTACCCGAGTGATCACAATTTATACTGTATTTCAGACAATAAAAATACTTAATAAAATTTCTGCACCCTAATAAAAAAGGTAAAAAGAAATAAAAAGGCAAAGACCAAACACTATATATACTGCCGCCTGATTGCCGATCTTAAATATTTTGACTGCCAGTTTCGCAGCAGCTACTCCAAAAACGCCCGACAGCGGAATAATTAAGCCCATGATGACCGATATTTTACTTATAGACTTTTTTTCTGAGTTTTAAACTTATATGACCGCGAATTAATAACCGTAATAACAACAAACAGCACAATAAACAACAGATAAAATATCAATGTGCCATATGTTAAAATGTCGGTTTCACATCCGCCTGCAAAAAAGCACCGTATAACCTGCTGCTAAAAACAGTACCGACAGCAACACATCAATAATGCCCTCAGAAATGAAGCGTAAGCGATATGTGTTCTTTGCAAATTTCAGAAAGATCATATGGAACAGATAAGTCAGGTCTATCAACAGGAAAGAACATATAGATCCCCAAAGGCCGGCAACAACAGCAACTGTTCCAAAAATCAGCGTAATGCCTATAAAAACGCAAAAGAACAAGTATTTTATATCGCCGTACGATGAATAATTATCATCATTATAATGTACAAAACTGCGTATGCTGTCCTCCATAGATCCTCACTACATTCATTGCGAAACTATCTGTCTCTTACATTCAAAATCAGTGAACAATTCCAATGCCGACGGAACATCCATAAATGCCAGATCATAAGTGTTAAGAGCAATATAGGAAACGGTTTGTGCATCCGAACAGGCGCTATATGCTATCGCATAATATACGTCATTATAATAGATAGCGCCTTTATATAAAACTCCGTCATAATAAAAGCTGCTATGCGTATTCCCTCCTGATAACTGTTCCATCTTATTTTTAGCTTTTTCAAAATCATCAGCACTGTATTTGACTGTCAAACGGATCATACTATTGGCAAATATCTTCTCCGTGTCGTTATCATCATATAACATATAAAACACAATTTTTGCGTTTTTCAATTCCTCTTGTGAAGGCAAAACGCCTTTAATGTTTTTATTAAAAAGTGGAGTCACTTTTTAAATAAGTGTCGAAATCAGATGTTATAGTAATATTATTTTTACACCCGAGCAAATAATGCCTATCGATAAAATCAATAAAAAGCAAAAAATGTATTTAAACAGTTTTTCTTCTATGTATTTAAACATATAATTGTTCCTCACAGTAACACAAGGAATCGCTTCCCGGCGTTACGGTTTGAGTCTCGGCGATGTTGTGTCGCCGTACTCGTCGCAGTGTATTCCATATTTTTTGCAATAATAGTACTGCAAAAAATTCACATTGCCAACAGCCGGAAGTATCATCATCATAACAAATGTTAAATTCGTAGCAATCGTTTGCGTTCTTACAGTTGCATATGCCTTAAGTATTTTTACTGAATACATTCCAGCCACACCGGAGCAAGGTATGAGTGACGCAAAAAAAGCTGGCTATCGCCAATGCTTTGGGTGTTCTGCTTTTCTCTCTGATCCTCTTATATACGCCTTTATGTACACCTAAAACCAGCAATGCAATATAAACAGCTGTAAAAAAGGAAATAAATGAAGAGTAAAAGAAGTGAAAAGCGGAGACCCACATAGGATTTATCATCTAAAACATAATATGTAGCTGCAATTATCCAAAATAAAAACGCTAAAAGCGAGCCGCATACACCGTTCACCAAAAATCTCAGTTCAAAAGTTTTTGGCGTTTTATCACTTTTTTTGATCTTGGCAACGAATTTCCAATAAAGCCAGCTCCAGATCACAATAGAACAGAGAGGAATCAATGACCTGTAACTAATACCGGCAAAATATAATGCAAGAATACCGAGTGCTGCTATTATTGCTGGAACAAAAAGCAGCTTCCAATAAAGCGTCCTCAATTCTGCAAAGGAAATATACCGATCGGTGCCAAGATAGATAAAATCCCGGACTTTCTCTTTCATATGTTATTCACCTAAGCCTTATGCAAATATTCCGGAAAAAAATCCCCCAACATCATCAAAAAATCATCAACTGCTCTGCCTGCGTCATCAATCAGACTATCAATGGTATCGCCAACATTCTCAACAAAACCGGTAGCCGTATTCCAAGCATTTGATGCAGTATCGGCAATCCAATTTCCTGTATCACAAACGCGGTCAACAAAAGTTTTGTTGCCAAGGGATTACGATTTTATATCTAATAGCGTTTCAATCAGCCGTAAAATCTTAACAAAGGCTCTCAACTATTCTGTCAGCAGTTTTTTTTGGACACATCTACTATATACTTTTCTTTTTATTAACGCCGCCCTGAGTGACTGCAATTCGGATGCATCAAATTCATCATTTGCAAATCTTTCAATATACGGCATTATAAATTCACGGTCGTATTTTGCAAGATAACCGGCACCGTCGCAAAAGAACTCCCAGTTATCGGTCTCAATAAGACCTTTGTAGATCGCGATTAATTCTTCACTGCGCTCCGGAAACATCTTGCCGTTTTCGACAGCTACTGCTTTTTTTCTTCTGACAAAAAGCACAGGACGTTCTCTTTATAAACAAAGAAATTTACCCCGTTTGCCTGCTTTTCCTCAAAGCAATCTATGACCGTAATTTTGTTTCCGTTCTTTTCGTATGTGCGGGCTGGTATATCATCGGGAGAATCATACTCTAAGATCAAACGTCCGTTATAGTACAGTCTGTTATTGGTATTCTGATAAACAACTTCGGTTTCAAAATTTGTACCGACGCAATTGATCTTTATTGTTTTGGTATCTGCTTTAAAAGCATCTTTAGCAGCATATTCTTTTTTGTTCGGATGACTTGATATCGTATCCTCTGATACATTTCGGTGGGTAAACAAACGATTTTATGCCAACGCAAAGTGCTGCAGCGAGCACCGACAAAAACACGCAAATTAAATTTTTTACAGCCTTTTTCCTTAACGGCTTCAGCCTTATTGTATATCATATGTGATATAAGCAGTGTAAGTCCTGCCGCCGTATCTGATATAAAACAAGCTATTTGTGTTTTAAAGTCGATGTTTTTTGTAAGTCCGCCAAACAATATCTTTGTAGTATCGTACTTTTCCAAAATCATGGAAAAATTCTTTAAGGCATTGATATCAAATCCGAGACTTACCGCAGTAACAGCAGCCAATATGACCGCCGGTACGATTCCCTTACGGCTGAAAAATATGTTCTTTTCCTTCGGGGCACAAATGTTATATGCCGCAAGCCAGAACAGAATTCCTGAAAAAGTATAAACCAATATAACCTTTTCTTTAAGAAAAAGTGATAATATAAGTGTGACCACATCAAGTAACAACTGTGTTATTACTATCAAAATAATCTTTCTAAGCTCAGCTTTTTGAATTTCTCGGGCGGATAAAATATACTTTCGGAAAATATCGTCTTGTTTTTGCCAAATGAGACAATTAAAAAAATCGATAACAGTGCATAAAACAATAAATTAAAAATTATATTGACAAAAGAAAAAGGGCTATCTAATTCAATAACATGCTTGGGATATGAATTGCACAATAAAAACATCACATTCAACAACGCCATGATTATCAAATTTATCATAGATAACCCCCGACCAAATGTTATATTTGCCTCGATAGAGAATATGTATTATATTAAAACGCTTTGTTAAATAGCTTTTGATAGTCTTCTGAAACCGGATTAGACGTATCTATATTCTAATTTAGCAACGTAAGCCGTACACATATTTGGTAGTAACACCATTGGTGATCTTCTGTATTATCAGCATAGCACACTCACGAGCGCATTGCAAGTACTTTTCAGACATTTTTTTATATTTTGTGTAATTTATGTTTTTATACGAAAAAGGCGGCAGATTTCGTTGTCGCCTTTTTCGGCTTGAGAAATTATGAAAGTAGTAGTATAGGCTCATCAAACAAATTATCGATCATAGCGCCACAGCGCGTTTTGCAAAATCATCATGCTTTCAGATCAACAACATATAGTCGTTAACGGCACTCAAAGCAATGAAATATCAATAATCTTTGCACATTATTTGAAAATGGGCTGTCGTCAGATGGTAAACTCGGCAACGATTCCGTCGGTGGTTCTGAAGACTCGGGAGGCTTAGACGGCAATGGCGGAAGATCCTCTTCACTGATATCGGTCGCTACTCGTGAAACTATGAACTCAGTTCCTATTTCGTAAAAATCGCCGCTTTCAAATATCATTTTCATTTTGTTGCACTTGCCATTTTTATCTTTGCTAATCATTTCATAGCGAAACCTGGCCACCTTTTCTCTAAATGTTTCGCCATAAAAAGAATTTTGCCAGAGGACATAAATATTATAGTAGTCTCCATATACCGGTACTACCAGTTCCTGATCATCAACTATAAGAACGGCAACATCAAATGTTTTATACCAGTCTGTAAAATACACACAGATCGCACCGTCGTTTGAAAGCCACTTGGTATTAGACTGCATAGGCGGTATCTTTCTGTCGGGACATGCGGTGAGAAACAAACACGCACACAGTATAAAGATCAAAGGGGCTATTCTCTTCATAAATATCACCCTTCTAAAGCAAACCTACATTTATTCTGATTTTATGTTTTAGCAACTTTGCAAATTGTTGCCGCTCAAGCAACTTTTGCATCATATCAGCCTGCATACAAAGCAGTGTATCAGGCAGACAGCGGTGCCAGAGATATAAGCTATAGAATATCTGAGCCTGCCCATCATATTTTCGCCAGACCTTATGATATGACGTATTTCAAAAACCAACACAGCCGCGACTGCGGCAAGCACTATAACACCCAGCAGAACACAAAGCGCGCCATCCGCATTTTTTACGTTCAGGACTTTGGTCGGGTTGGTAGCCAGGGCGATGCCTAAAAACGAAACCGGTATCAAAAAATACCCAAGTGCCAGATTGATAAGGCACTTTGCAATGTCTTTTATAGCAACCGCCCCCTATTTCGAATTTATGTTTATATTACGAAAACAGTCCGGATTTTTGCCGGATTGTTATTGTTATAATACAATAATACACATAATAACGGGTTTGTCAAGGGGTATTCGACAAATTTTTGTCACAAAATCTAAAGGGTCCTTTTTTAGAGCATATTTCATATTTATACATTTCCTTTTACAAAAATAAATCCCGACCGCATATGCGTTCGGGATTTGATTTTAATAAACCGATATATACTTAATAACTGCAAATATAGTATTTTTTCTTTCAGGACAGCCGAGATTTTGCCTCTTACCTCATCGACCGCTCCGTTTTCAATCGTTGACTTATCAACAATAAACGCCTTGGCTTTACTGCTGAATAGCAATAAATATTTTGAGGTTTCGTATACTTTTACAAGTGCGTAATAATAGATTTCCGTTTGGCTTAGGCTGACAAGAGTCGAACACCGTACGGTTTTGCTCGCCGCCTTTGGTACAGCAGCTTTTGCGCTTATTACCCGTAGGCGTCAGCCTTACGGGGCAATCTCACGTTTCGCTGCATAAACAAATTCGCCGGCAGAAACTCTCCGACCTTAAAAATCGAAAAATTTCGTGTTTTTGAAGTGGAGAAGCGCAGATATACTAGCGTATTTCAAGATTCGACACAATAAAAAGCCGGATTTTTCCGTTTTTAAGGCGTGCGGGGTTCGACTCTTGTCAGCCTACACACCCCTCGCTGATCAAATTATCTTCAGTTTGTCGTCATAAAATACAATATCATTTTTTGCACCTCTAAGATCCGACCTTTGAGTTGTATTGAATTATCGGCGCAATAAAATGAGAGTATACATTCGTAAAGATAATGAATAAATACGACATGGCAGCAATCAAAATTACTCTGTCAAAATATTCGAATCGATAAACAGCGCAATAAGCCCCACAAAACGCCCGAAGCCAACAGTATTCTGAACAAAAAGAGCTGCCGTCGGCTTGGCTCCTTTATAAATGCACACATGGATTAATGCATCAAACGCATCCTCTCGTATTTGCAGCTCGCTTTAATTTCCACCGCATTACCCTCTTGCTCGAATTATACCATTATCTGTCGTGACAATCAACAATAAATAAAAAGCAAGCATCGGACGACGCTTGCTTTTTTGTCTCTCGTGTCCGAAAAAGAACTGGTCAAAAACCGAGAATTTTTTTGTAATTATTTAATTTTTATACCCTTATTCCTTAAAAAAATATTAAGAAACTTTCTACATCTCCTATCGAAAACCCTTCTTTTTTGAATGTGTATAAAATATTTGCTTTTGAATGTAATAAAATATAATTTTGAGTTAGATAACCTCTTTTTATAGTGTCGTAATAAATTTGATATTGTGAACCATTAGAATGAATTTGCTTAATGCTATCTTGCGTAACTTCAGAAACAACTTCCCCATTGTTACCGTAAATTTCTTGATTTCTTTTAAGCGTAATTTTATTCATTCTGAAATATAACACAAGAATAACAAAAAACCACCAAATAGGAATAAACAAAAAGCAGTATGTCAATGATATGCAAAAAATAATACTTTGTAAATTCCAAAACACAACGCCAAAATGCTCAAAATATGAAATACTATAAATATTGGTCTGCGAAAACAAAGAATATTTATTGCACTCTTTTTATCCAATCCTCTGTTTTTGCAAATGAATTTTTGAATAATACTTCCATAAAATCACCGCCTTGATTGTATTATAGCATAAAAGCGGCAGCAAATCAATGCGTAAGCATTGTATATCATCAACCTCGCAAGAAGTTGTATATCATCAAGCCGACGGTTTTTTATGCACACCTAAAGGTGTGATGAGATACAAATGCGACTTGTCGCATTTGATGATATACACGCTATTGCGTGATGATATACCAAGCCTGTCGGCTTGGATAAAAAAAATCTCGTTCCGAAGAACGAGATTTTTTTGGAGCTGTTAGGCAGACTCGAACTGCCGACCTCATCCTTACCAAGGATGTGCTCTACCACCTGAGCCATAACAGCACACTGACAACATCATGTATTTTACTATATCGTCACTCAGTTGTCAAGGATAATTTTAAAATTTTCGGATATTTTTAATTTATTTGTCGGTAAGCAGTTTGTTGAGCTCCTCCATAAATGTGCTGATGTCCTTAAACTGGCGGTAAACCGATGCAAACCTTACATATGCGACCTCATCAAGCGCTTTAAGCTTTTCCATGACAAGCTCGCCTATATACTCGCTTGTGACCTCGCGGTCAAGCGAATTCTGCAGAACGGTCTCGATATCGTCTATGGCATGTTCGATATCGCTGACCGACACCGGACGCTTTTCGCAAGCCTTGAGCATGCCGTTGAACAGCTTTTCGCGGTTGAACACCTCGCGCGATTTATCCTTTTTAATAACAACGACCGGAAGGCTTTCGATCACTTCATATGTAGTAAACCTTTTCTGACATTTAAGACATTCCCTGCGGCGGCGGATACGCTCGCCCTCATCGGTAGGACGCGAATCAATGACCTTGCTTTCTTCATATGAGCAGAACGGACACTTCATTTAAACATACTCCTATCCGGCAATATGCCGCCATATATCGGTTGGGCTGGCAGAGACGAACATGTACCGCCCACTTTTGACATTGTAGCATAAATATCTGCTTTTAACAAGTCTTTTTATAGAATTTCGCCGTTGAACTTTAAGGCACCTTGTGCTAAAATGTCACTTGCGGTGATATTTTGCGGTTAATAATTTAACGAAGGCTGATAATTTTGCAAAGCAAAGATAATATCCAGAACAGTTTCAAAAGGGTCTGTCCGACGGCATACCGATAGCCCTCGGCTATCTTTCGGTGTCGTTCGCGTTCGGCATATCGGTCGTATCGGCTGGACTGCCGATATATATAGCGGTACTTATTTCAATGACAAACCTTACCTCTGCCGGACAGTTCGCCGGTCTCGGACTTATGCTGTCTCATGCATCGCTCATCGAGGCAGCGCTGACCCAACTTATAATCAACCTGAGGTATTCGCTAATGTCGGTCTCACTCACACAAAAAAGCTGCACAAAAGCGTGACACTGCCTGAGCGGTTCGCAATATCGGCAGGCATAACCGATGAGATATTCGCTGTCGCCGCAAGCAGCAGGCGTGAGCTTGGTGCAAAGTACTTTTTACGGGCTTATCCTGCTCCCCTACCTCGGCTGGGCGCTCGGCACCCTGCTCGGCGCAGTGATGGGAAGTATTCTGCCGGCAATGGTCCAATCGGCTCTCGGTGTTGCGATATACGGCATGTTTATCGCAATATTCATACCGCCCATGAAAAAGTCGCCAACCGTGACCGCCGTAGTGCTGATATCGGCGCTTTTAAGCTGCTGCTTCACATTCATACCGCTTCTAAAAAAGCGTTTCCACCGGTTTTGTAATAATCATATGCGCCGTAACGGCTGCGGCGATCGGCGCCGTGATAAAGCCGGTCGAAGAAACGGAGGCGGCAGAATGAAAGACATTTTTCTGCATATAGCCGTCATGGCTGGCGTGACATATCTTGTGCGTATGCTGCCGATGGTCATATTCCGCAAAAAAATCAAAAAGCCGTTTTATAAGGTCGTTTCTATATTATATTCCCTATGCCGTGCTTGCAGCCATGACCTTCCCTGCCGTTTTTCAGTTCGACCGGCAGTGTATTGTCCGCCGCGGTCGGCGTCGTGATAGCACTGCTGCTCGCATTTTTCGAAAAGGGACTGGTCACGGTCGCAGTGTTCGCCTGTCTCGGCGTTCTTGTGACCGGGCTTATAGAGTCGTTTATCTGAGCCTTTTGATCACATCACTTAAAAAATCATGATCGCAGTCACTGTCAAGGCAGTGTGCTGCGGTCTTTTTTGCACAGTCAAATGCGTTTGCCGGGCAGTAGCTGTTATCTGCATTTTTAAGCATTAAAAAGATCGTTTTCATTATCTCCGCAGGCAATTATCGTTCTGTCCTTATACATTTCTCTTAATCTGCATATCAGGTTGCCCTTGTCGGCATTCACATTCACAAGCTCAGCGGCGTATTTGTGTGTACGCAGAAAATGTATGTTTTCATTGCAGAGCGGCTCAACAAAGCTTTTGAGCGCGTCGTATCTGTCACTTTCAAACCAGAAGCCTATCTTCATCCACGGAAACGCAACCTCGGATGGATCGGTTATATATATAGGTGTGAAATGCAACAAACATTTATATGATACTCGGTATATTTATTTTCGCGGTATTCATATATTTCCCCGTCCTTGTGGATCTCAATAGCCATCTCAGGCATGCTTTCGGCTACCTTTCTGATGATCGTTTCAGCCGAATCGTCAATGCAGTGCTTTTCAAGCACTCTGTCTGCGGAAAAATCATAAAACATACCGCCGTTGTAAAGTATCGCCGGTGCGTTTGCGCCAACCTCTTTTGCAAAATGCCGCATGACCGACTGGCTGCGGCCGGTAGCAAAGGTGAACAGTCCGCCGCCGCTTATAAATTCCTTTATTGCCGCTTTATTTTTTTCGCTTATATTTCCGTTTTTGTCTATCAGCGTTCCGTCCATATCGGTGACGAGCAATTTATCGCTGTAATCGTGTGACATATAGTTTCTCCAAAATCTCAGCCTACGGCTGTTCCTTTGCTTCCGAGAGGTATTATCTTATCAAAAGGCATGTGAATTTTGAGGTCACAAGCCTGTTTTCATGCAGGCTGCCAAAATACCAGTGATTGAATTCGACCGATTTGGCAAGCTCCTCAAAATATCCGTTCAGCTTGTTTACCCTCTCGGGCAGACCGCGCCTTAAAAAAGCATTGAGCTTTTGACCAGCAGCGGCGGTTCGTGGGTAATGATATAGTCGACCTTAAGACCAGCCGCGTCAAGATTGTGAGCGCCTACAGCGAGCTGATCGGGTGTAGGCAGTTCCTCTTTGAACCATATACCGTGTTCTTCGCGCTGCGGACCTCGCGGTCATCGCTCTCACCGCCGCCGAAGGTGAAGATACTGATACCGTCAATATTGAATATCTGTCCGCGCATAAGATGAAAAAGGTTGCCGCTGATACGGTGGACGTGACCGCCCTTCCATATCGTTTCGTGGCAGCGTTCTATTTTTCCGAAATTCTCGTGCGTTCCGTCAACAAAGCAGACCGTAAATTTACGGCTGCCAAGATACTCAATGACGCTTTTTTCATTTTTTTCCGCCGTTCCAAAGGTATCCGAAATCGCCGCAGACTATAAGGACATCGCCGCTTTTCAGCTTGCGCCACTGCGAATCGTACAGTCTCGACTCGTCGCCGTGCATATCACCGGTAACATATATCACGCTGCGTCTCCCTTTTTTCTGAAATTTTATAAATAGGACTTTTATTTATCGTCTTTGTTTGTTATAATTAATATAATACTATTATTTTAATACTTTTCAAGTTATTTTAATACTTTTTCAAGGAGAAACAATGTTAAAGAAGCTGTTTTGCATTATATTATGCGTTATTACCGTAATTTTCGCGTGTTTTTCCGCATACGGTTTCACTCCGACCAATTTTGAGGTCGACGCCGAGGCGGTAGTGCTGCTCAATCTTGATACCGATGACATACTTTATGAAAAAAACAAGGACAGCAAAATGTATCCGGCATCGCTCACGAAGCTGATGACCGCGCTTTTGCTGTATGAAAGTTCTCAGGACCTTGACAGCGACAAAATAACGGTGTCCAAAAACGCTCTGAAATTGCTCGAAGGCACCGACTCGTCTACGGGCGGTCTAAAGGCCGGCGAGGTTCTCACCGCAAGGCAGATGCTTTATGTGCTTTTGCTGTCGTCGGCAAACGACGGCGCAAATGCAATAGCCGAGCATGTCTCCGGCGATATAGATACCTTTGTGTCGCTCATGAACAGTCGTGCAGCCGAGCTTGGGATGACCGGCACGCACTTTGCCAATGCTCATGGTCTGAACGACCCCGACCACTATACCACAGCCGGAGATATGGCGCTGCTCACAAAGAAATTTCTTTCGGTCGATGTTCTCAAAGAGGTCTGCTACACAACAAAATACAAGCTTCCTGCGACAAACTTAAGCAAGGAACGCACCTATACCACAACAAATCTTCTGATGCTCAACAACGGTCAGAAGTGTAATGCCGAAAAATACAAAAATCAGCCGTATTACTACAAATACGCGCAGGGCGTTAAGACCGGATATACCGATCCTGCCGGCAGATGTCTCATATCCACCGCGACAAAAACGGATATACATACATGTGCGTTCTCATGAACAGTCCTGTGTATGACGGTGTCGGCAACAAAATAAGGATAGAATTCGGCGATACGAAAGCGCTTTTACGAATGGGCTTTCAATGATTTTGAGTATAAAACTGTGCTGAACGGCGGCGACATAATAGGCGAAGCGCCGGTTGATCTTTCGTGGGACACGGATTTTGTTTCGGTCTCACCGTCCGAGAGCCTTTCTGCGGTCGTTCCTAAGGTCGCCGACACATCAACCGTTTCGGTTGACATACATTGGTACAAGGAGTCGTTTGACGCACCTATAAAAAAGGAGATATTCTCGGTGAATGTGACGTTTCATACGCCGGAGAAAAGCTCGGAACGGTGACGCTTGCCGCCACAAAGGATGTTGAGCGAAGTTCGATAATGTACGCGGCGAGAGGAACAAAGCGCTTCTTTGCAAAGCTGTTCCGCTCTATCCCGTTTTTGATAGTCGTTGCGGTACTGCTTATAGTCATAGCCGTATTTATCATAATATGCGTTGTGATAAATTCGCCAAAAAACAAAAAAGAAGAGACGCAGGTATTGATTTGAATAAGCCTATAAACCAACAACATCCCGACAGGAATTCCTGTCGGGATGTCTTTTAATAATACAGACAAATTTTAGTTTATCTGCGAGGTGACATTAAAAATGGCGGCGAGAGCCGGGCCACAGCCCTTAAGTCCGTAAATGCGCTGAATTTATCGCTAAACTAAAACTATCCCCGCATTTTCTTTATGTAATATCTGATCCTGCGGCCATTCTTTCGGCGGTATCATTTATGAATTTATATTCATGCTCATCTATAGGGCGAAGCTTCTGCTTTTCGGATATCCCCATATGCTGAAAACTGACGGTCCTATCCACTCGTCATTGCCAACGCCTTTAAAAATGCCGGCAATGACATTGAGTGCCGCCTTTGACGGCGAAATAAATAAAAGCTTCATTGGCAATTTTATCAGTCTTTGCAAAGCGACAGGATAATGCGAGGTTATTCCGGTAAACGATATGCCCGGATGAACGAGTGAAAAGAAATATCCTTTTCCTCTTTTAAAAGTCCGATAAGTGAAAACATCATATATCTTTTCGCGTTTCCGTAAACGACGGCATCGGTGCAGCGCTTGCGGCTGAAATCGATATCGTTCTCATCGGCAGTGCAAAATCTATGTGCGATACTTCCTACCGCCAAGACCTTTGACCGATGCTCTCGAAGGCAAGGCAGCATAAGCTTCACAAAGCAGTATTGCGACGCAAAATTCACGCCGAAAACCTGATTGAACTTTTTTTTACCGCCGCGCTCCCTCGGTACTGCGTAAAGCCCTGCACAAAGGATCAATATGTCCACTTTACATGCAGCAAGCTCACCGACTGCCGATTTGACACTTTCCATGTCACCGAGATCCAGCCTTATGCAGCGTATATTGGTGTCAGGATATTTTTCCGTAATGCTTTTCTTAAGACTATCCGATTTACACTTGTTGCGGCCAAGAAAGATTATGTCCGCTCCAAGAAGCGCAAGCTGCATACAGACCTTAGAGCCTATTCCGCCCGTAGCCCCTACGACGGCGACGGTCTTGCCGCGTAAAGACGAAGTGTTTTTATTTATCCAATGTTTAACGGTCATGGCAATAAAAAATCGGCAGATGTTATCTGCCGATCAGCTCCTCTATATCTGATTTCGAACGGCACCGATCAGCTTGCCGACTTCCTCGCCTTTTTTGAACAAAATAAGGGTCGGTATCGAAACTATCCCTAACATCGCGGCAATTATTCCGGCATCGTCAACATTGACCTTGACAACGTCGATCTCGCTATGCTCGTTTGCGATCTCCTCAACGATGGGAGCAATCATTCCGCACGGACCGCACCAGTCGGCATAAAAGTCTACCAGCACAGGTCTCTCGCCCTCTATAGCTGTTTTAAATGCATCAAGATCAGTAATGTGTTTCATTAATACATCCTCCGAAAATCAGGCTACCGGTATATCAATGTCCTTTGATTTGGACTTGGACTTTGCAGCCGCCTCAAGGCGCGCTTCGTCCCTTATTATTTCCGGTTTTCCGCCGTCTACGCATGCTTCGTTGATAATTATTTTTGCAATGCATTTATCTGACGGAGCATCAAACATGATATCCCTTAAAATGCCCTCAATTATAGAACGCAGACCTCTGGCACCTGTTTTGCGTTCAACAGTGACCTTTGCGATTTTTTTCAAAGCCGCCTCTTCAAAAACAAGATCGATATTATCCATTTTGAAAAGCTCGGTATACTGCTTTATAACAGAGTTTTTGGGCTCGGTCATTATTCTGTAAAGCATATCCTCGGTCATTGCTTCAAGCGTTGCTATTACCGGCAGACGACCGACAAGCTCAGGTATAAGACCGAATTTAACAAGATCATGGTGTATGACCTTACCAACAGACGCGTCTTCCTCAAGCTGCCTCTTGGACTTCACCTCGGCACCGAAGCCGAGTCCGCCCTCGCCGGTTCTTTTTGCGACTATCTTTTCGATCCCGTCAAATGCACCGGCACATATAAACAGAATATTGGTAGTATCGATCTGAATGAATTCCTGCTGCGGATGCTTTCTGCCACCCTGCGGAGGGACATTGGAAACCGTTCCCTCAAGTATCTTGAGCAGTGCCTGCTGAACGCCCTCGCCGCTGACATCACGGGTTATGGAAACGTTTTCCGATTTCCTTGCTATTTTATCTATCTCATCGACATAGATTATACCGCGTTCAGCCTTTTCGATATCGAAATCGGCAGCCTGTATCAGGCGCAGCAGAATGTTTTCAACATCCTCGCCGACATAGCCCGCCTCGGTCAGCGTCGTGGCGTCGGCAATGGCTATCGGAACGTCCAAAAAGCGCGCAAGAGTCTGAGCAAGCAGTGTCTTTCCGACACCGGTGGGTCCCAGCATCAGCACATTGCTTTTGCAAGCTCCACATCGGTCTTATCCGAGCAGAATATTCTTTTATAATGGTTGTAAACGGCAACGCAGAGCGTCTTTTTAGCGTCATCCTGACCTATAACATATTCGTCAAGATGAGCCTTGAGTTCCTGCGGCGTGGGCAGCTTAAAATCTGCCTTCGGACGTTTTGAGCCTTTTTTTCTGCCGGCAAGCTGCTCATCTGCGCCCTGCATCAGCAGAGAATGGCATATTTCTATACACTCATCGCAGATAAAGACGCCGTTACCGGCGATAAGATGATCGACCTCAGTCTCATCCGTCCGCAAAAAGCGCAGACGGGACGCGGCTTCTTTGTGTTATTAGGCATCCGTTATTCTCCTGAAATCTTTTGTTTACCTTTTGTCTATTACCTTGTCAACAAGGCCGTATGCGGCAGCCTCGGCAGCGGACATGAAGTTGTCGCGCTCGGTGTCCTGCTTTATAACGTCAAGCGGCTTGCCGGTGTTGGCGGCAAGTATGGAATTGAGCTTTTCTCTGGTCTGCTCGATATGCTTTGCGTGTATCAGTATATCGGTAGCCTGACCTTCCGCCTGTCCCAGAGGCTGATGAATCATGATTTCACTGTTGGGCAGCGCCATTCTCTTGCCCTTTGCTCCTGAGGAAAGCAGAAATGCACCCATTGACGCCGCCATACCCATGCAAATAGTGCTGACGTCGCACTTGATATAGTTCATGGTATCGTATATTGCAAGTCCGGCAGAAACGCTGCCGCCCGGGCTGTTGATATAGAAATGTATATCCTTTTCCGGATCCTTGCCCTCAAGATACAGCATCTGAGCAATGACAAGGCTTGCAGTCGCATCGGTCACCTGATCGCACAGCATAACTATCCTGTCATTGAGAAGGCGTGAAAAAATATCGTACGAGCGCTCGCCCGCACCGGTCTGTTCGACTACCATTGGTACTAAGCTCATAGTTAATCTCCATTCTGCCGCTGAAACATCAGTAAAGAATAGGTCGCGAATCTCCGTCAGCGGCAAGCGAAGACCGATCCGGCATTTCGCGGTTGCTCTTTTAACTTTTATATAATAAAAGGCAAGCGTAACGCCGTTCCTACATTGTGATCAGCATAAATATTCAGTCTGATTTTCCTTACTTCCGCAGCATATCTTTACAAAGCAGCCGGCGGAAACAGATGCATAGCTCCAGGATCAAAACGCCAAAACGGCAGAACCGTTACAATTCTGCCGTTTCAAAGCAACAAAGCCGGCGCATCCCAAAAATAAGTATGCGACTTTATTGGCAATTATAAACAACGGAATGGTAAAAATTATTCTTCCGTCTTTTTAGCTGCTGTTTTCTTAGCCGGTGCCTTTTTTGGCAGGAGCCTTTTCAGCCTTCTCTGCCTTTTCGGCGTCGGTCTTCTTAGCCGCTGTTTTCTTTGCGGCAGGCTTTTCAGTCTTCTCGGCATCGGTCTTTTTTGCTGCGGTCTTTTTTGCAGCAGGCTTCTGCGGCTTTTCCTCGGTCTTTTCGGTCTTCTTATCGACCTCGGCAACGACTGCATTTGCCTTTACGAGATCCATAGCCTTGGTAACAACGAGATCCTCGGAAAGTGCCTTCTCGGGGATAGCATCCTTAACCTTGTCCGATTCCATGCCGTAGTCCTTAGCCAGCTTCTCGTATTCTGCGTCTATATCTTCCTTTGAAAGCTCAATCTTTTCAAGCTCGGCTATCTTTTCAAGGGCAAGTCTTATCTTGACCTGATTTTCAGCCTGCGGAAGGAATGTTTTCTTGAAATCGTCTATGCTGCCGCCCATGTATTTGAGATATGTTTTCATATCCATACCCTGCGACTGCAGTCTGTAAGCGAACTCCTCAACGCTCTGCTCGGCTCTGCGCTCGATCATAGCCTGCGGAATTTCAGCCTTTACAAGACCTACCAGCTGCTCAACAAGCTGATTTTCAACATCGGCCTCAGCCTGCTTTTCTTTTCTCTCAAGAGCCTTTTTCTTAAGGTCAGCCTTATAATCTGCAAGTGTATCAAACTCGCTGACATCCTTTGCAAATTCATCGTCAATGGTCGGCATTTCCTTGACCTTTATCTCATGTACCTTTACCTTGAAGACTGCGGGTTTGCCTGCAAGCTCCTTGGCATGATAATCCTCGGGGAATGTAACATTGACATCGAACTCGTCGCCGGTGTTGTGACCGATTATCTGATCCTCAAAGCCGGGAATAAACGAGTTTGAGCCAAGCAGCAGAGAATATGACTCTCCTTTTCCGCCTTCAAATGCCTTACCGTCTACATATCCGTCAAAATCGATAACAACGGTATCGTCCTTAGCGGCTGCGCGATCCTCGACAGTGACCATTCTCGAGTTACGGTCGGCAATGCGTGCAACCTCCTCATCGATCTCCTCGTCGGTAACAACAGCCTTGACCTTTTCGGCTTTGAGACCCTTGTATCCGTCGATCTCGACCTCGGGCTTAACGGTAATAACAATCTTGAACTCAACGCCGGTATCCTTGCCTATTGAAACAAGGTCAAAATCGATCTTGTCATCGACATAGTCGAGCTTTGACTCCTCAATAGCCGACTGGACAGCTTCCGGATAAAGTATATTGAGTGCATCCTCATAGAAAACGGACTCTCCGTAATACTTTTCGATAATACTCATCGGAGCCTTACCGCGTCTGAAACCGGGAACATTGATTTTTTTGCCGTTCTGGGCATATGCCTTCTTTACAGCGTCTGCGAACTTTTCCGCATCGACCGTTATATCCAGCTCGTAGCGGTTAGTTTCCTTTTTTTGAACTCTTTAAGCATTATACTACCTCCAAAAATTCTCAGATAACTATATCACACTATCGCAGAATTTTCCATAGTTTTCTGAAATTTTTTATAAAAAATATTTTGAAATTTAATTAATTTCCCTATTTATCGGTCCGTTTCGGGCATTATTTTGTATGGTGTGAACTCTATACAGTCGCACGAAACGAGAAAATACTCTATTCCGTCATGATATTTAACCGCCCTGTGAAGTCCGGAACCGTGTATGTGTCCGTGAAATACGCGTTTGATGCCGTATTTTTTAAGGACATCCACTATTTTTTCCGAGCACTGGTCGGCATAGACCGGCGGATAGTGCATAAACACCTCCGGTTTTAAGTTTTCTAACAGTGCTGATTTTATCGATGTTTCAAGCCTGCCTGCTTCGCGCGCAAGTATTTTATCACTTTCCGCTGTGCCGTCGCAAAGCCAGCCGCGGCTGCCGCATATACCCGTATTGCCTATCTTAATATGTGAGTTGTATAAAGGCGTTATTGTCTTTATATCGTTTTCACTCAAAAAGCGGTGAGCTTTGACATGGTCCCCACCAAAGGTCGTGATTGCCCTTCAAAATAATTTTTTGCCGGGCAGATCATCGATAAATTTCAGATCTTTTACAGAATCCTCCAGTTTGAGCGCCCAGGAAATGTCACCCGGTATCACAACCGTATCGTCATCACTTACAAGGCGCCGCCAATTAGCCTCGATCCGCTCCACATAATTGTCCCATCCGTGGAAAACATTCATCGGTTTATCGGCTGAAAGCGACAAGTGCAGATCTGAAATGGTAAACAAATGCATATATCCTCCGTACGGTTATTGAAGCGGCAAAAGGTTATAATAACTTTATCCGGCTGCGCCGGAAATCAAATTTAAAAGGAGAAATTAAAATGAGCGAAAACTGCGGATGCAAAATTTCGGGAATAAAGTGTGAGGTCGAGGCTTGCCGCCATCACACCATGGACAACTGCTGCGACGCCGGCTGCATACAGGTCGGACCGCACAGCGCCGATTGCTGTTCCGATACCTGCTGCGACACCTTCGAGCAGAGATAAGACACATCACACAGCACGGACTGCCCTTTTATAGAGCAGTCCCGTTGCTTTTTATAGACCTAACGAGCGGAGCACGAACGACTCCATTTCCCCACTTTCGCAGACGTTTTTGAACCTCACCTCGGCTCCTTTGAGTCCACTTATCGGAGCCGGTACAGGCACGCCGGTCACTTCATGCAGAGCGTCTACCATGCCGAATTCGTCGTCGCTGCATTTCTCGGGTGCCACCGCCTTTAAAACCGATGCGGAGAATTTATAAGGGCTTGCCGTTGAGGCAATGACATACGGGCGTTTGTCGCCGGTCTTTTCCTCATATTCCCTTTGCACCGACACCGCAACGGCGGTATGTGTATCAAGAAGATATCCGTACTTTGAATACACGTCCTTTATGGTATCAAGCGTTCCTTTGTCGTCGCAGCAGCCGCCGAAATAAAGATCCTTTAAATCTGCGAGCACATCGCCGCTGACCTCAAACCTGCCTTTATCGGCAAGCTGCTTCTGAAGTTCCAGAGTCGCCTTAGCGTCATTGCCGTAGAGGTGATAAAGCATCCTTTCGAGATTGCTTGATATCAGTATATCCATTGACGGCGAGGTCGTGGTGTAAAAGTCTCTGTTTTTATCATATACTCCGGTATTTATAAAATCGGTCAGTACATTGTTTGCGTTTGAAGCACATACAAGTTTTGCTATGGGCACTCCCATGCATTTTGCGTAATATGCGGCAAGTATGTTTCCGAAATTGCCGGTCGGTACTACGACATTAAAGCCGTTTTTAAGGTCTTCACCGTTCTTTAAAAGCTCGCAGTATGACGAAACATAGTAAACTATCTGCGGAACAAGACGTCCCCAGTTTATAGAATTGGCACTTGAAAACTCCATGCCGGCAGCTCTGAGCTTTTCCTTTACCGCGCGGTCGGTGAATATCTTTTGACGCCGGTCTGCGCATCGTCAAAGTTGCCGTTTATGGCACAGACATTGACGTTTCCACCCTTTTGCGTATCCATCTGCAGCTTCTGCATGGGGCTTACGCCGTGTACCGGATAAAATACGATTATATCGGTGCCTTCGACATCACGGAAGCCCTCAAGCGCAGCCTTACCGGTGTCTCCGGATGTTGCGACCAGTATGACCGATTTGCCCTTGCCGGTCTTTTTTGGCGGCGGCAGTCAGTAAAAACGGCAGCAGTCTCAGCGCAAGATCCTTGAACGCGCAGGTCGGGCCATGCCATAGCTCAAGTACATATTTTCCGCTATCAAGCTTTTTAAGCGGTGCCGGAGCGTTGTTATCAAAGTTCCCGTGTAGGCGCCCTTAAGGCAGCTGTAAAGCTCTTCTTCGGTATAATCGTCGAGGAAAAGCTTCAAAACCTCCCTTGCCCTTCCTATATAATCAAGGTCAATGAGGCGTTTGAAATCATCATCTGACAGCACCGGTATGATTTCCGGGACAAACAGTCCGCCATCTTCGGATATTCCCTTTGAAATAGCCTCAGCGGAGCTGCATTTTACCGACGCGTCTCTTGTACTTCTGTAAAAAACAAATGTATACCCCCAAAATTTACAGTATAAGTTATTTTACATCACATATCGCCTTTTGTCAAAGCTTCCTTAAAAAATAATAAGGAATTTTTATAAAAAAGTCTGTCTGCAACATCTTCGCCGAAATTACGGGCTATATCACCGGCAAGGAGTGCTGCGTCGCCGGCATTATTTACGGTGTCTGACATATCGGCTCCGTCAAAATCACTGCCGAACGCAAGATTTCCGACCATGCCGAGCGACAACATGTGCTCCACGGCACGCAAAAATCCCGTTCTTACATCACCGCCTATAAATTGCGGATAGACCGAAAGCCCCACAAGTCCGCCATTTTGTTTTATGGCAAGCAGCTGTTCGTCGTCGATGTTTCTTATATGCTCCACAGTGCCGCTAAGTCCCGTATGAGATGCAATTACCCTGTCGGCATATTTCAACGAGTCGAAAAAAGCTGTTTTTGTTAAGGTGCGATACATCCAGTATCATTCCGAGATCGTTCATTTTTTCTATAACGCGGCGTCCCAAAACCGTGAGCCGCCCGTTTCCGTGAGCGCCGCCGGCAAGCCGGTTATCGTGATTCCATGTTAGTGCCGCAGTTCTGATCCCGTCCGAGAAAAGCTTATCCATATATTCGGGCGACTCTATCGCATATCCGCCCTCAAGAGACAAAAGCGCAAACGTGCCGCCCCTATCGGCAGCAAAGGATATGTCGGAAGCATTTTTATATACCGATACCGACCCTTTCAAGCTCAGCCTTACCGGTCTTTATCACGGTGTTGTACCTAAAGTCCGGATCGCCCTCGGTGCCGCTTATCCATACTGCAAACTGCACAAAGGCTGTGTCATACAAAGAGAGCGCCCCGGTATTTACCGCAAGACTGCTGTCATTAAGGCTCTTACCGTCAGAAACGAGCGATAAAGTGTCACAATGAAGGTCAAAGTAATTCAAATCCATCAGCTCCGAAAGCATTTTCGATATATTTCAGGTGCCTGCTCCGTCCTCGTTTACCAGTATCTCTGCAACATCGAACCTTGGCTGAAGTCCGGAAACATTACGCTGTAAATATATGCCTGCGGTTATCCTGATTTTCCTCTGCTTTTCCTTATCAACAAATTCACGCGGCAGTATTTCGGACTTTACCGAGCGTGTCTTGACCTCAACAAAAGTATCATCTCGTTATTTTCGGCTATAACGTCGATCTCGCCGAACCTTGAGCGGTAATTCCTTGCCGATATTATGTAGCCGCGCCCTTTTAAAAAAACTTTGCAGTCATTTCCTCGCCGGAATTGCCCGTCGTCTGAGTTTTACCCATTGCTTTTACCTTCAAAGTATTTTTTGAAAAAAGCTCGGACGATGTATCGGGCACAGCCCTGATTCATCCACTGCACGGTAATGTGCCGCCGTTCCGTAGCCCTTGTGCTTATCAAATCCGTACTGCGGATATTCCTTCGCATACTCTGTCATCAGCCGGTCACGCGTGACCTTGGCTATCACCGACGCTGCGGCGATGGAGCAGGACAGCGAGTCGCCCTTTATAACGGTCCTGCACGGCAGCTTTGCTCCGCGCGGTGCTCTGTTGCCGTCAATAAGTGCCACATCCGGTTTTACAGACAGCCCGTCGATCGCACGGTTCATGGCGATAAAAGTCGCTTCTAAAATATTATATTCTTCTATTTCTTCAACATCGGCAAAGGCGACCGACCATGAAACAGCCGACCTTACTATCTCGTCATAAAGCCTTTCCCTTTGCTTTTCGCTGAGCTTTTTTGAGTCATTAAGACCGTCTATCACAAGACCGTCAGGCAATATCACCGCAGCGGCGCATACCGGTCCTGCTAAAGGTCCTCTGCCTGCCTCGTCAACTCCGCACACGGTCAGAAAGCCCTCGTCACGAGCCGTTTTTTCAAAAAGTATAATCTGGCATTTTTAAATCTCCGGCATTTCAAGTGTTATTTTTCCGAGCTTGCCGCCCCTGTATTCGTCGAGCAGCATAACCGACGCGCGCTCGGTATCTACCTCGCCGCCTCTTAATATCATTCCCCGTCTTTTGCCTATAGCACAAAGCAGCTCATATGCATCATCGCAGTATGCCGTTAAAACTCCGGAATAGCGTTCTTCCAGTCTTTCGGGATATTCCCTGCTCATATATTCAAGCAGACGTACCGCAAGCAGCTCCGTATCGGTAACGCCGTCCTTTACGGCGCCGGTAAATGCCAGCTTCTCACCGACCGACATATCGTCAAATTTCGGCCACAAAACACCCGGAGTATCGAGCAGCTCCAGACGCGCGTCTATTTTGAACCACTGATTTCCCCTTGTGACGCCGGGCTTATCAGCCACCTTGGCCTTTGAAAGGCGCGACATACAGTTGATGAACGATGACTTTCCTACATTCGGTATACCTACCACCATAACACGCAGCAGTTTCCCTACAAGTCCCTTTTCGTCATAGCTTCGCAGCTTATCGGCAAGCAGTAATTTTACAGCCTTTACGAATCCGTCGGTTCCCTTACCGGTTTTGCAGTCGACCGGAACGGCGATGACGCCGTTCGCTCTGTAGTACGATATCCATTTATCGGTCGCCGCTTTGTCGGCAATATCGCACTTGTTCATAAGCAGCAGTCTCGGTTTTCCGCCGAGCAGCTTGTCCAAAGACGGGTTGCGGCTGCTTTGCGGTATTCTTGCATCTACTATTTCTGCCACAGCGTCAATGAGCGGCAGACACGCAGTGATCTGCCGCTCTGTTTTTTTCATATGTCCGGGAAACCACTGGATGTTTTGCATCTGACTCATAGATCACCTCTCCGATCAGTCGTAAATACTGCCCAATTTATTGAAAGGATACACCCTGTAAAGAGCTTTGCCGAGTATCTGCCTCTCGTCTATCAGTCCCACCGCGGACGTCCGGCTGTCAAGTGATACCGGTCGGTTATCACCAAGCACAAAGACCTTGCCTGCCGGCACCATGAGCGGATATTCCTGACTTCCGTAAAATCCGCCGGCGATCACCGCGTCGGTTATCAGATCCTCTCTGAGATAGCTTTTCGTCCACCTCGGTCATATTGTCCCTGCCGTAACCAACATACACCTTGCCGTCTTTTTTATATCCACCCACTGACCGGCGACGGCTATAATGCGTTTTATAATGGGCACATTGTCGTACACTTCGCTTGAGACAACGATGCTATCACCGTTTTTAGGTTTATAGAACATATCCGAGACCAACACTCTGTCGCTGTCCTCCAGGGTATCATACATGGACGTACCGTCTATCCTTACCTGATTTATAATAAATGTAAACACAAGCAGCAGACACATCACGGTTATAACGACAGAATCTATCCATTCGAATATTTCATTCCAGAAGGTCTTTGCCTTTTTTTGACATGCCTTATTTCCTGACCGCTTTCATATGGCTCGTTATACAATACAAACACCGTCCTTAACACGATGATACTATTATACAAAAAAACGGGAAGGAAACAAGAGGTTTTCCTGTTTTCTTCCCGTTTTAGGTTCAAATTTCTTAAATTTTTTTCCTTGACCTTGGCAGCCTTACCGACTCTGTCACGCAGATAGTAGAGCTTTGCTCTGCGGACGCGGCCGTTTCTGACCGTCTCGACCTTTTCAACATTCGGTGAGTGGACCGGGAAAACACGCTCCACACCTACGCCGTAGGAAACGCGGCGAACGGTAAAGGTCTCAGCGATACCGCTGTTGTTCCTTGCAATTATAGTTCCCTCAAAAAACCTGAATTCTTGACTTGTCGCCTTCCTTAATTCTTACATGAACGCGGACGGTGCTGCCTATCTTAAGCTCGGGAACCTCGGTCTTAAGCATGCCGGCAGAAATTTCCTTAACGAAATCCATTTCATTTTCCTCCTTAATAATTTCAGACATTCATGCTCAAAATTCTTTTGCACTGCCAAACAATGCGATAAGCAGAGGACTGTCCGCTTTGGTGTCGTTAAACGGCATCAAACCCACCGATAAGGATACGGTGAAATCAAATGCTAAAGTATAATATCACATAATGATCCGAATTGCAAGTGTTTTTTAATAATTATCGGCTTTTATTTCAAAATATGCCTGCGGTACGCCGCAGACAGGGCATTTCTCCGGTGCGCTTTCCGCTGCGTGGATATTTCCGCAGTTCTGACACATCAAAGCTTTATGCCGTCCCTTTTGAAAACAATGCCTTCCTTTATATTTTTCGCCAGACGTTTGAAGCGGTCGTGGTGTTCCTTTTCTATATTTCCGACCATGCGGAAAAGTCCGGCTATCTGCTTATAGCCCTCGTCTTCGGCGTCGGCGGCAAATTTTTTGTACATATCGGAAAATTCGAACCATTCCCCGTCCGCCGCGTCAAGCAGTCCGTCATAGACCGAAGGCATACCGTCTCCATGCAGCAGTCTGAACCAGATTTCCGCATGAGCACGCTCGTTTTCGGCTGTTTCCTTATAAATGTCGCTTATCTGTCTGTATCCGCCGTCCTCAGCCTGCTTGGCGTAAAAGGTGTATTTGTTTCTTGCCTGCGACTCTCCTGCAAACGCAGTCATCAGATTCGCATAGGTCCTGCTTTCGGAAAAATCCACTTTAAATTACCTCCGTTTTTAGGCATGCTTAAATTCGGACATTGCCAGCCTAAGTGGATTATTTCCCGGACATATGTGTTTTACTCATTGTTTATAACAAGATCTTCAATATTTCTTAGTTCATAGTCTGAGTTCTTGAGCAGCTCCGGCATTTTCAACGACAAAAGCGCTCCCTTTGCAACGCAGTGCCTGGCGTCCCTGTGCACCTTTACTTCACTTGACAGGTACTCTGACAGCATTTCCTCCATGCCGTTGATAAGTGCTCCGCCGCCGCAGACATATATTTTCTGAGACATTATATCCGCAACCGCGTCCGGAGAGGTTTTTCGATAACACTTTTTATGACATTGCACATAGAAACAACGGTCTCGTGCATTGCAGTATAAACGTCGTCAGACGATATTTCAAAAAAGCTGCGGCAGACCGGTAAACAGGTTGCGTCCCTTAGCCTTTATAATGACCTGCTCTTTTCTGCCTATTACCGAGCCTATCTGCTTTTTTTATATCCTCGGCGGTAAGCTCGCCTATCAGTATGTTGAATTCCTTTCTTACATACCGGATGATCGCCTCGTCAAAATCGAGAGAGCCTATGGGCGCCGAGTCGCACTGAACTATTCCTCCTGCCGACAAAGCGGCAACGTCGGTAACACCAGCGCCTATATCGACCACTAATTTCCCTCCGGCATCGGAAAAATCAATACCCATTCCGAGGGCAGCTGCCACTGCCGTGTCGATCACCTGTACCCTGCGTCCGCCTGCCGAGATTGCCGCATTTGACGCCGAGCGACGCTGTATTGATGTTGCGCCCTCCGGCATCGCGATTATCACGCGCGGTTTTATAAGGTGTTTTCCAACGGCCTTGCTCATATAATCGCTGAGCATCTGCTCCGCAACATCATAATCGGCTATCATTCCCCTTTGTATAGGGAACACAACCTCTCTGTCCTCCGACGTTCTGCCTATCATACTCTTTGCGCGGTCGCCAAAGCATATCGGCTGCCACGTCTCACTGTCAACAGCCGCAACAGTAGGCTGTTCAAGCAATATTTTGTTGGCACTGTACAGCACCGTCTTAGAGGTGCCGAGATCTATGCTATATCTACGGGCATCGTACTTCCTCCCTCTTTTAAAACTATTATATTAAATCGGTTTCATCTTTACAAGCGCCTTTTTTCGGTCACCAGCACCACGGCGCAATACACCTTGTCCGCTCCGGCAAGTCTCAGCTGCTTGGCACATTCGTTGAGCGTCGCACCGGTAGTGCAGATATCGTCCACAAGCAGTACCGTTTTGCCGGTAAGATTGCCGTACGCCTTATACACGCCCTTGACGTTCTGCCGCCTTTGCTCGGCGTTAAGGGTATGCTGAGCCGCGTTGTTACGAAGCTTTTAAGCGCCTTATCCCTGTACGGCAGACCAAGCTCCTTTGCGGCGGCTTTTGCGATGAGAGCGGCATGATTGTGATCACGCTTGCGTTTGGAGGCGGCGGACATCGGAACGGCGCATACCATATCCGGCTTAACATTTTTTAAAACGGGCGGCAAAGACCGCACCTGTTTCCCTGCCGAAAAACTCAGCCGCATACGGTCGGTCGTTATACTTTATGGCATAAACGCTGTCCCTTGCGACACCTGCGTTGGTGTAGACGGCACAAATACCCGAAAACAGATAATTCTTTCCCTTACAGCTGCAGGCATTTATGTTTCTGCCGCACTTTTTGCATATTTCACCGGTTATCTTCTGCTTTTCCAGACCGTCTATACATTCGGAGCACGGTACACCGTCGCCATTGAGTTCGCCGCATACCGGGCAGCGCGGCGGATACATAAAATAGAGCAGAAAATCTATCAGTATGCTCACGCCTCATCATCCTCTGTAAGCATAGATTTAAGCGCTGTATATCTCATTGTTTTTCTCGTTTGCAGCCATGGATGCCAGCACCTCGCGGCTGCCGACAACAACAAGCAGCCGTTTGGCTCTTGTCACCGCGGTGTAAAGAAGATTGCGGTATTTGAGCTGATACGGAAAATCGAGCAACGGCAGTATAACGCAGTCAAACTCGCTGCCCTGACTTTTTATGTACGGTCACGGCATACGCAAGCTCAAGCTGAGTGACCTCGTCACCGAGATATCTTGCGACGCGGTCGGAAAACCGCACAGAGACCTCTTTTGTCCTTACATCTATATCCTCAAGTATGCCGACGTCACCGTTAAAAACACCGGTGCCCTCGCTGCCGGCATCATCCTCCCACACAATATCGTAGTTGTTTTTAATCTGCATGACCTTATCGCCGCGCCTGAGGGTAAAGCCCTTAAAGGCAATTTCGGGCAGGTCGTCTGCCGGAGGATTGAGCTGTTCCTGCAAAATGTTATTGAGGTTCACGGTTCCGAGTTCCATTTTCTTTGAGGGCAGAGCACCTGTATCGACTGCAGCGGAGAAAAACCGTAAGCAGCCGGAAGCCTGCGGCAGCAAAGATCACTTACCAGCCTTACGGCGCGGTTTGCCATGGTCTGGTCAAGCATAAAAAAGTCCCCGTCGCGGCTGTCAAGCAGCAGCGGCTCGCCGTTAATAATGCGGTGGGCGTTTACAACTATCATACTGCTGAGCGCCTGTCTGAACACCTTGCAAAGTCTGACCGACGCAAATTTACCGGAGGACAGCATGTCCTTGAGCACATTTCCGGCACCAACGCTCGGCAGCTGATCAGAGTCGCCGACCAGAACTATTCTTGTACCGAGCTTGAGTGCCCTCAGCAGCGCGTCGAACAATGCGGCGTCTACCATCGACATTTCGTCGATTATAACGGCGTCGGCATCTATCGGATTTCTTTCGTTTTTACAAAGACGTGTTCTTTTTTATCGTCGGTGGTCCCGACCTCGAGCAGCCTGTGCACCGTTTTTGCTTCCCCTGCCGGTAAGCTCGGTCATCCGCTTTGCCGCACGACCGGTCGGCGCGGCAAGCGAGACCTTCATCCCTCTGTTTTCCATGACCTCTATTATGCCGTTTACGGTTGTGGTCTTTCCGGTTCCCGGTCCGCCTGTAAGTATAAATACGCCTGATGTGACGCTGAGGGCTATCGCCTCGCGCTGAAGCCCCTCAAATATTATCCCAAGCCTCATGCCTGCGGCGTTGATCTCTTTTTCGGTCACAGCCCTTTGCCTTTTGCGGCAGTGAAAGCTCTATTGAAAGTCTTGTAGCTATGTATCTTTCGCAGTCATATATTTCGGTGACCGAATAGAACGGTGTGTCGCCGATTTTAAGAGCGGTAAGCTCACCGCGCTCGCAAAGAAGCGCGCAGGCGTCATCAACGGCACGGCTGTCGCAGTCAAGCAGCTTTGCGGCAATGCCGAGCACAGTCTTTTCCGGCAGGCATGTATGACCTTTTTGCAGGTTATGCCGCACGACATACAGAACACCTGCACATAATCTTTCCAAGTCGTCCCTCGCAATACCTATGCTGCCGGCGATATCGTCAGCCTTTTCGAAGCTTATGTCTATGCCCTTTTTTGCAAAGCAGGTACGGATTCTGCTCTATCTGTTCGGCGGCGGTATCACCGAGCACGCCTATTGCCGACACGGCATCATCTGCAGAAAGTCCGAACCGGGACAGTTTGAGGCAGACCTCTCTCAAAGATCGTCTGTTTTGATCTCCTCGCTCAGCTGCATGGCGCGGTCATAGGTTATGCCTTTGATCTTCGCAAGGCGTTCAGGCTCGTTTTCAATGACGTCGAATGTGCCGTCGCCGAAGTTCTGCACTATTCTTTTGGCGGTTGCAGGACCGATGCCTTTTATAACACCAGATGAAAGATATCGCATTATCGCAGCTGCACCTGACGGCATCACCTTTACGCATACTTCGGCTTTAAACTGACTGCCGTAAACGGGGTGAACAACATATTTTCCGGTGATCTCAAGCTCCTCGCCCACCGCAACATCGGGCAGTTCTCCGACGACGGTTTCGGTCCCGTCGCCGTTTACAAGCTCTATCACCGAGAAAGCGGAGTCTGCACGGCTGAACACCACCCTTTTCACGGTTCCGTTTATCCAGTTCCGTCCTTTCGTCTGTCATTATTTCACCGTCCTTTACTTTTTACCGCTTTACAGCATGATCGTATCAAGCTGTCCTTTATCTATAAGTCTGATCCTGCCGTTCTCGCATATTTCGGCACAGGCGTCACGCTGAGAGGGTAAGAGACCGCAGTCTACAGCATAAGCGGCGGCGCCGTCAAGCGCCGTATCCCATTCAAGTGTTTCTATTGCCATTCCAAGCTCTATATCGGCATTTTCCCCTTTAAGCAGGACAAGATATACCCGTTTCCCGCCGTCCGACCCGGATGCCACCTTCAAAGCACACCACTTTATAATTGCCACGGCACCTATAACGCAAAAGCAGCGCAGTTATCAGCCATATCACCGTATTCATCACAACAGCCCCGTTTCACCGCATGTGCGGCATATCAGAATGTCGGAACAGGGGCCTATAGTGCCTGTTTTCCCTCTTTCCTATAACATCATATGAATAATGCAGGTCCGCTGTTCAAAAACCAAGACCGGATCTCGGATATTCTCCGGAGATCCGGTCTGATAAACAATTACTCTATTACAATACTTATCTCTGACGGCTCGACCGAGTTGACCCATGCTTCGCTGCCGCCGGATACTGCGGCTTTAAGCCCTTAGTCTCTATAGTCGCCGTTGTAACGCCGTTGCAGTTTACTGTCAGCACTATATCGTTTGCGGTTATTCCCCTAAACATTGTATTTTTCCGCATATTACGACCTTTATGGCTTTTTTACGATGTCGAAGCCGAAAGCCCGTCTCCCAGTCCCTCAAATTTTATCGCGGAGGGCTGAACGGTAAGCGTTTTGGTAGTAAGTTTACCGAGTTCAAGCGATACCGTCACTTCCTCGGTTCCGTCAACAACCTCAACATTGTCGGGGAGCAGGAACGAAACATTGAAGGATGTGCTTCCTGACTTTACCTTAGAAAAGTCAATAGCCGACAGCTTGAGTCCGCTAACCGAAAGCTCATTTACCGAATCAACCGGACCTCTTACCTTTACATGATTGATGCTTTCGGTATGCTTCTGCAGTTCATCATAAGCCGTGATCTTATAAGGAGGCAGACCTGAGTCTGAGCTCGCAAAACATTCCGGCATATTGGCAAACGTAGGCACAAGTACCGCATCGGCGGTCGTATACACAACTAGCCGCACATAACTATCGGTGTTATAAACAAGCTGCGTATCGTCCACTTCATTGCCGACCATCATCGAACACATTGCTGCCGCTGAAATTCTGCGTGGTAAACTCAATATCGGAAGCAGGAAGTATTGGCTTAACGACGACCTTTGCTATAGAACCTATGACCTCTGACGGACCCAAACGGTAAGCGCCGTTATATCATCGCCGTTAAATTGCTGCGGAGCGAGTTCTTATATATCTCGCAGTCTGTATCCACATACTGCTGGAATTCCGCCGTATCTATTTCGACCGGAATATCCAGACGAGTATCGTAGTCGTAGACCACTTTTATATATGACGGTGATATTTTGTGACATTACAGCCGCTTTTTACCGGTGGTTGCAACAAATGAAAGGACATATATTGCCGGGCTTGGTAACGTCGGCATAAGACGGCACGGACACGTTTATCGTCCTTGTGATCTTGCTGACCACTTATATCCGGGACCGTTTAACGTTACGGTAACCGCATCTGTATACGAACCTATCGGCGACAGTACATTTC
>VOFC01004906.1_pt1 | contig 47992 bp, 50 predicted proteins | sample 5384161 | NCBI WGS metagenome assembly VOFC01 (sample SAMN12384722, study PRJNA508395) | human gut metagenome | isolation source: healthy gut B | host: Homo sapiens | reverse complement strand
TGATTCTGAATTTTTTTGATCTGCTTGCCGAGCGTCGCTGCCTGCTGTTCCTGCTGGCGGTTCTGCTCTGTGAGTTCTGCCAGCCGTGCCTGCTCCTGCTGCACTTTGAACTGCGTTACGGTCAGGTGTTCCTCAGAGCTGCCGCGTTCGCCACGCTCCATATCGTCGTACCCGGCGTCGCGCATATACCGGAAGAAATCATCCTGCAAAACGCTGTAGGATTTTTTTGAGAATGGGCTTCCCCTTTGCGCTCAAAATCGGCTTGCCGTTCTCGTCCAGTGCGGGCTTGAGTCCCACTTCTTGCTCATGCTGACCTGCTGGATTATCTCCTTGACCGTGCCGCGAAGCGACTCATCCTTGCAGCGCTTCGACCACAGGATTTGTTTCTCCACGACAGGGATGTAGACCACATGAAGGTGGTAATGATACACGTCTTGTCTCAGCGCGTCGGACATGGCGCGGTTGCGCTCGTCGGCGTGCATGACCGCCGACAGGATGTACTGCTCGCCGCCCACAATTTTGATTGCAGCTTTGTAGGCATCGGCGTAGAATTGCTTTGCAAACTCATAGCCGCCGTGGTTGAAGAAGTACGCGGAGTTGACGTCGAAGATCAGCTCTCCGAATTTCTCAGCATCCGCTTTCAGACCACGGGTGGAGATCACGCCGTCGGAGCGCATCTGCTCGAACATCTCCTTATACCCGGCGGTTGGTGTTTTGAAATGGACGTTGTATGGCGTCCGTTCAGGAACGATGTCCTGATTGACATACGATGATTTTTCGCGCTCGTTGTGTGCTTGCGCGTTGCCGATGTCTGCGTCTTTCATTCTTGCGTTTCTTGCGCTGGTACGGTGAATACCGTCGCCTCTTGCCATAGGCAGTTTACCTCCTGATTTCAGATTGTGCAGGACGCGGCAGCCTTCGGGGAGACACTTCTGCGGAAGTGTAATAACCCACTATGATACTTTCATCCTGCGGCTGCAAAGTATCGTGGGCTCTCCGAGGGGGCATGCGGCATCTGCGGATGCCTCTGCCGGTTTTGCAGTTTGCAGTGTGGATACAAACCGCAAAAACCGGCGTGGTCAGCAGCTTATTTGCAGACAACCACTGCTCATAATCTCCTGCCCACATCCATCTCAAACTCTGCGGATTTTTCGATGGGGACGGGGGACGCGAGGAGACAGCAGCCCATGCGCTGCCGTGTCTGCCAACCACAGGAGCGTGGCACGCTCCTGTCACAGCTCCCATGGAGGAACAGTCCATCGATAGCTCTGCGGAACGCCGCGCCGGTCAAGATATTCCTGCCGTGCCTGTTCGCGTTCTTCCTCAGTCGGTGCCGTTTTGTACCGGGAATAGAGCTGCCGGTTCAGCATGGCGTCGAGCTTCTGCTCCAAGCCCCGACAGATTTCTTCTTCGTATTCATCCTCGCCCCGCAGATGGTACATGACGAGGTCGAGAAACAGGTCATAGGGGATTTGCACGGATTTCATCTTGTTTCGCTCCTTTCCGCGACGATCGCAACGATTGCGACGGTTGTTTTGGCGGTATCAGATTTACCGTTGCAACCGTCGCAGCCGTCGCGCAGCTTATTTGCTTTCAGCATCATAGGTCAGCGTGATACGCCGCCCCTCGTGCCGGACTTTGTTCTCATAGCGGACGTGGTATTCATCCAACAGTCTGCCAGACTTCACATTCAGATACTTGCTCAGGGCGTTTGCCGCCATGCCGACATGGACGGCATCGGCAAGCGCAGAGGGCGAGCCTGTCCATACCGGTTGTTCTGCGGACACCAGCCTTGAAACAGCATCCAGAACATGATCGGGCGGCTCTTTGTGCAGCTCATTTTCCACCTTTTCAAGATTCCAGATCTGCGTGTCGGCATCCTTTTTCAGATAGAGAATCTGATCCTGCTGGTCGCGCCCCACCACGTCGATGGTTGCCTCCAATGCCGTGCGCTTTTTCTTCTGCATGAGAAGCGACCCGTCCGCGCAGCCAAGCAATCCTGTTGTACCGGAGATCATTTCGAAGCTGTCACCGGCAGGCTGCTTGCGGGTGTGGTGGACGGTCAAAACGCAGATGCAGTGCTTGTCTGCAAACTGCTTGAGCTTACCGATGATCTCATAATCGCTGGCGTAGCTGTATGCTTCGCCGCCGACCTCGCGGATTTTCTGCATGGTGTCGATGATAATGAGTCTGGTGTCGGGATGTTCCCGCACGAAGTTTTCAAGCTGTTCGTCCAGCCCGTTTCCGATCTTGCCCGCTGCGGTTGCAAAGTGCAGACGGTCGGTGTCGTTGACGCCGTACATCATGAACATACGGCTCTGGATGCGCTGAAAATCATCTTCTAGAGCGAGGTACAGCACCGTACCGGGATGGACTTCGCAGCCCCACAGAGCTTCACCAGTGCTGACATGGTAGGCGATCTGCGCCACCAGAAATGATTTGCCGATCTTCGGCGCGCCTGCGAGGATGTACGCACCCGCGTAGAGCAAGCCGTCGATGATCGGCAGTCTGCTCTGATATGCGGTCTGGTACAGCTCGGTCATGGAGATCGTGTGCAGGTAATGCGGGTCGGTTAACCGCTGTATCCTGCGATAGATTTCATCCAGACTTTCCGTGCTGTTTTGAAAATCACCGTTGATTTCTTCATCAAAAGCGGATATACTGTTCTCAGCTGAATTGTGAAGCGGCTGCCCATCATCTGCGCCAACAGATGTGTCCGGGGCGGTCGTTTTCTTTTTGCAGAGTTCATTTTCCATAGGCATTTTCCTCTTTCATGCCGTCCATGATGGCGGCGATCATTTCAACCACATCCAGCAGCTCGTCGTTCACGCTGCCGCCCGCTTCAATGCGCCGCAGCTCGCTCAGTACAGCGGCAAGCTGGTCGCGCAGCGCCTTGTAAACCCTCGTATTGCCCTGCACCACCACGTCCTTGCAAGTCAGACGGCGGGTGATGTAGTCCTGCTTCGTTAGCCCGGAGAGCTTGACAAAGGTTTCAATCTGCGCGTCTTCTTCCGGTGATACTCGGAAGGCAACGGTCTTGTTGCGCCAGCGGTTGTGGTTGTCTCGGTTTTTCAGTGACATCTTAATTGCTCCTTTCGACGTTCAATTTATCTGCCATTTCCTTCTGCACAGTAGGAAACAGGTGCGCGTACCGGTAGGTGATTTCCACGCTTTCGTGTCCAACACGATTGCCGATGGCAACAGCGGAATAGCCCATGTTGATAAGTAAAGAAACGTGGCTGTGTCTCAAATCGTGGATTCTGATGATTTTGACGCCTGCCGCCTTGCAGCCAAACGCCATCCCGCGCTTTAAAGCATATTTGGACAGAGGAAAAATACGGCTGTCCGATTCCAGTCCATAAAGTTGCTTGAAGTAGTCCTGCATCTCGTCACAGAGGAAGTCAGGCATCTGGATTACGCGATTGCTTTTCTTCGTTTTCGGCGTGGTGATAACGTCCTTGCCCTGTAAGCGCTGATAGGATTTATTGATGCGGAGCGTTTTCTTCTCAAAATCGAAGTCCGCAGGCGTCAGTGCCAGCAGCTCACCCTCGCGGATGCCGCACCAGTACAGGATTTCAAAGGCGTAGTACAGCATGGGCTTGTCCATCATGGCATCGATGAATTTGAGATATTCTTCCTTCGTCCAGAACAGCATTTCCTTCGGCTGCTCGCTGCCCATATTCCCGGCCTTTGCAGCGGGATTGATCTGCAAGCCGTAATACTTGATGGCGTGGTTGAAAATACAGCTCAGTTGGGTGTGAACGTTCTTGAGATAGTCCGGGGAATAGCATTCGCCGCTTGACTTGGTGTGCTGCCGTATCTCGTTCTGCCAGTCGATCACATCACGGGCGGTGATTTCCGAGAGCTTGCGCTTTTTGAAATACGGAAGAATCTTTGTGCGGATGATATGCTCCTTGCTGAGCCATGTGTTGAGCTTTAGCTTGGGCTTGACGTCCTTTTCATAGAGCGCCACAAAGCTCTCGAAGCTCATATTGACATCAGCCTGCTTCTGCATCAGAAACTCGCGTTCCCATGCCTGCGCCTCTTTTTTCGTGGAAAAACCGCGCTTCAATTTCTGCTGGCGCTCACCGCGCCAGTCGGTATAGCGAAACTGCACATACCATGAGCCGTTCTTCTTGTCCTTAAACGCTGCCATTCGATTCCCTTCTTTCCTTCGGTTCTCTCGTTCCGTAGAAATTCTCATGGAAGAACTTGCGGTCGATCCTGCCTGCAATGGTGATGCAGCCGGTCTTTCGCAGCTCTTCATTCAGCTTACGGATGAGCTTATACGCATACGGAACCGATACGCCAAGCTCTTCCGCGACTTCATTGACTCTCATAAAAATTTCTCCTGCCATAGGCAAAATACCTTCCTTTCCTGTTTTGTGGTTGATTTCTTCTGCCGTTCTATCCGCAGGACTCTGACAGGCAACCCTTTTCGGCGCTGTGCCGTTTTCTTTTCTCCTTGGCACGCTCGTCTCATCGCGTGCTTCCCCGGAGAAAGTATCCTTTGGACGGTCATTCAGTTTGGCTCTTTTGGATTTCACCCCCTCTCACCATACAACGGACATTTTTTCTGCATTTGTTGACTATCCTAATTGTAAAATTTCTATGAATTAAGCTAATATGCTTAGCTTACAACTATTGCACTATACATATAAGTTTAAGTCAAGCCGGTTTGCAGGAAAATATTAAATAAATCTGCTTAGATTTTCCTTGACGAAATTAAACATATCTGCTATACTCGTTATCAAAGACGACCGACACAGGAGATGGCTATTATGGCGATTGGTGAACGCATCCACTTTTTCCGCACGATGCGGGGCATGACACAGAAATACCTTGGCATGGCGCTGGGCTTTCCGGAGAAATCCGCAGATGTCCGCCTTGCGCAGTACGAGAATGGTTCCAGAACGCCCAAAGCGGACGTGACCGCTGCGCTGGCACAGGTTTTAGATGTATCTCCCAAAGCGCTGGACGTACCGGACATTGACTCTTATACAGGGCTGATGCACACGCTGTTCACGCTGGAAGACCGCTACGGTCTTGAGGTCTGCGAGTGTGAGGATGAGGTGCATCTGCGCGTTCATATCCACAAAGGACGCGACGCAGCGGAGCTTCACAGGATGCTTTCCGCATGGGGTGCGATTGCCGCCAAGCTGAAAGCGGGGGAGATCACCAAAGAAGAATATGACCGCTGGCGCTACTGCTACCCTGAACTTGACACCTCCGGTCAGGTGGCACAAGATCACGCCGTCGCAGGAGCTGAGTGATCTGCTCCTTGCTGATCTCAAGGAACATAGCGAAGAATAACAAAAGGCTCTGCCGACCTTCTTTTACAGAAAGTCAGCAGAGCCTTTTTCGCTCTCAATATAGGATTGGATGCGATCGCAAACCTGCAAACCATTCGCTCGCCAAAATAAGAACAAACAAAATGGCTTTAGTATCTGCTATCATTTTGCTATCAAACAGGAAATGAGATTTTCAAAAAGTGAGTGTTTTCAAGGCTTTGCAGCCTCTCATATTCACTTTTTTCTCATTCCCACTCTACAAAGACTAACGCTTTTTGTTTAGGAATTATTCTCTGTAATGTTTCTCGTTCTTTTGATTATTTGATATATCCATATTATCCTGCCTATACGAGCTAATGTTATCATTTTGTTATCGGCATTGATAACACCTACTCGATAACTGTGGATAATAACTATATGTAGCATGTCAAATTATAAGCTATTTTGCTTAGAGATTCAACACAAAACTGAAATTTTACTTTTTCCTTATATTCATCTGGTATTGCTATTTGAAATGTTTCACACAACAGCATCACATTATGCACATCATTTTTATGTGTTCATATCCCAAATGAAGCATTACCTGACTCAATGGTTCAATACAAGAAACAGTTATATCTCCAACTTTTCCAATACCGGAAAAAGTTTTTGATGGAAATATATCTCCCTCATAAACAATTCCGTCATCTGTAAATTCAAAACAATGTAAATCAATGATTCTTTGTTTATCATCTTTCCAGACAGTATGACCATCCGTTGTATAATCAGTATTTACTTCCTCAAATCCATGCTGCTTAATCACATAAATATAATCATGATAATGTTTCAGTTCAACAAACAAATCAATATCATTGTGTATTCTTGATTCTCTTTTAAGAAGTGCATCAACACCCCATCCGCCATCTAAATATACTTTAATTTCGTTTTGCAAAGCATATTTTATAATTTCACATGCATCTTCTGTACGTACCATAATCTATCCTCCAAATTCAAATCTTTGTATGCTTTCCAACTCACTAAAAGCCTGAAATTTGTCAGTCTTTCATCCTTCAATCACCAATTAGCTGTAATCCATTAGGATTTAGCTGATATATTTTATCGCACACCTCTTCAATATACTTTCTATCGTGAGAAATGCTAATGACAGCCCCCGGAAATTCTCGGAGCATTTTTCTTATTACCGGACCGGACAATGGTGAAAAATTTCTTGTCGGTTCATCCAGAATAAGAACATTTGCACCACTTAAGCTCATCCTCAAGAGAAGCACTTTCGCCTTTTGTCCGCCTGATAACTCCCGAATCGGATGCTCCATTTCATCTGGTGTGTATTTAAGTGAACCAAGGTATGTTCTAATTCTTGTACGCTCTTCTTTATCTCCTGTTTTATCAAGGTAATCAACCGGTGTAACATCCAAATCCAGCAGGTCTTCATAAGTTTGAGGCATATATTCTGCTTTAATGTCATTCCGATTTAGGAGTTCTTCCGCTATCTTTTTTTAGAAGAGTCGTTTTTCCTGCCCCGTTGGCTCCTATCATACAGATTTTTTCTGAACCTTTTATTTTTAAATGAATTCCTTCTGCTAAAATTCTTTTGCCATCCGGAGTCACAAGCTTTGAAAGTTCATATTCTATGACCGTTTTTCCTGCGGGAATGTGTGAGTTTTCATCCCCTAATTTGACAAAGATTGCTTCTTCCTGTTCCGGCATCTGAGTCATATTTTCATCTTCTTTTTCAAATCTGCGGTTCATTGCCTTAACCGTATGCATTTTGTCCTTTAAGTTTTTGGCAACAGACGGTGCTTGTCTGGTACAACTTCTTAATGCACCTTGTACACTCTGCATAACTCTTTGATATTTTTCATCGCGAATCTTTTTTTTCTCCCTACGGTCACTCAGTGCCCGCTGTTTTTGGATTTCAAATTTATGAAGCCGTTCTTCCACATAGCGTCTATAGGGAAGCTTTGCCACGGTATATCTCGCCTTTGTTTTTCGTATAATCTGCTCGATATGTATCACCATGTTGGCAGTACGCTCTATCAGCGTTTCATCGTGTGAAATAAAAAGCACAATGTGCTTCCAGTCATTTATGATTTTTTCCAGTAATGTAAGCGTCGCAATGTCGATGTCATTGGAAGGTTCGTCCAACAACAGCACAGAAACATCGCGAATGAAAAGCCTCATAAGTTGTGTCTTGACTTTTTCGCCTCCTGAAAGACTACCCATTGTCTGGTTACTGTAGAAAAAATCATTTTTTATTCCAAATTTCCCTGCAATAACAGAGAGTTCTTTTGGCGTTTTCTCCCAGAATATTTCCTCTTCAGAAAAATATTCGTATATTGTTTTTTCCTTATCTTCATCGAGCATCTCCTGCGGAAGATAACCAAGACGTTCGTGTCCCATTATCCTTTCCCCATCTGCTTCTATATAGTTTTCTACAAGCGACGGATTGTATATCCACTTCATTAATGTCGATTTCCCATTTCCCTCTTCTCCAATAATAACTGCCTTATCTCCATCATTTAGCACAAGGTTGAAATCATTAAGAATTACTCTCAGGTCTTTTTTATGTGTTAAATTTAATTTCTTTATCTGCAACATTAAAGTTCCTCCTTTTCGAAGTCTGAGCCAATTATTATTTTGAACACACAAAAACGAGTCTTTTTGCATACGCAAAAATAGACTCGCTAAATAGACCCTTATTTCTTTTCCAAAAGGAAAACAAAGGAAATGCCTCTTGCGATAATCCAACTTAAGCGTACACAAAACAAACCTATTCTCTACAGGCTCAATAACTATATGTGTCTTACTTAAATCAAATTATCTATTAATCATTTCCTCACCTTACACAAAATGTGCCTTTCTTTCTTCTAATGGCAATACTATCATACTGTATTTTTGTGTCAATACATTTCACCTTATGGAAGTGCAAATTAAAATTTTCACTTCCTAATTATACATCCAACCATTACGAAATTCAATCTTTCACAACCTCTTTACAACCACAACCACAGCACTCCAGCAAACGCAGGAGCACCATACCGTAAAACGCTTATGTGTAAATCAACTCCGTTCCTACAACTTCCCTCACACAAGCCTGAATATTATTCATTCTTCCAATCCATTCGTAGGGATTATCTTTCTTTAATTGTTCCGTCACATCTTGTCTGTCGGCATATTCCTTTACCAGTCGAAGAAACATATCCTCTGCTTGCCTATCGACTTCTGCAAGATAACTATGCAGCTTTCCGCTTGTCAGCAGGTTCATATATAAGACCTTATGATGTTCCTTTAAATGCCTTGCATGTCGTTTCCCCCATAAACCAATCGGCTCTATTTCTTCTTCGGCTGGTACTGTGATGTTCGGCAATAAATAATCACCCACCTGTCTATAAGTTCCGCCCATTTCTTCAAAAATTGTCTTTGTCATTTTCCTTTTCCTCCTGTGATTTTTGTCTATCGTGATCGTGTATTATCACGCTTGCGACCTTTAACTGTTCTTGCCTGCTCCAACAAATCATCTATCTGTTTGCGACCAAAAACCTTACGGAGCAGGCTGTAATCTTTATTTTCTGCTTTTAGGATTTTGTTTTCTTCGGTCAGTTTTTCATTGACTTTCTCCAAACGCTGATTGGTGCGGTATAACTGTGCATTAGCTGTGTTCAGCCTGTGATAGTTATCCCAACCCTCAAAGCAGCGGGCAAGCACCGTTTTGACAAGTTGCTTCAATTTCCTTACAACCGGCTCTGCCATTTTGGTTTTATATGCCTTTGCAGTCATAAATTTCTCTGGTTCTGGCAACTGATATTTCGGTGCAGTATCAAGCTCTATTTCAAGATTTGACAGCTCGTCTTTTGCCTTATCATAGTTCAATACTCGTTCCGACAACACATCAAATTCAATCTGTTTCTGCTCGATTTTCGCACCTAATGCCGCCACTTCTTTTTCTCTTTCCTGCTTTTTATAATCCAAAACAGAAAGATGTTTTTCGTGTGTGCCTAAATGTTCCCACTCAATCCCATAACGTTCCATCACCGCCGCAAGCTGTTCTTTTTCGGACTGTATCCATTGCGACCACTCCGTATCGCCACGACTGCCGCCCTTAAAACCTTGCGTTGCAAGAGCCTGCTTTAGTGACACTCTTGTATCAAGTCCACGCTTGCTGCCTGTGGTAAAAGGTACAAAATCTATGTGCAGATGTGGTGTAGCTTCATCCATATGCAGATGAGCCGAGAACACCCGAAGCTGTGGATTTCGCTCCTGAAAACCCTGATAGTATTCATCTAAAATCTGCTTTGCCAGTTCTCCGTTTTCCGTATCGGCGTTCATATTTCCCTTACCGCCCACCTGTAAAATGATTTCGTGGAACGGTTTTTCCTGCTTGGAACTTCGGATTTTTTCATAATAATCTTTTATCTTTCGGTCTGACCTTATCTGCTTGGCATTGTATCTTTCCAATGCTTCATCAAACAATTCGTGATAAACTGTCTTTATATTTTCATTGCAGTAGTCGATATTGAGATGAGTACGAGTTCCGTCTACATTTTCTGCTCGGAACTTTCGGCTATTGTGATTGACCGAGCCTTTACCGACCATTGCACTTATCGTTCTCTGCATTTTTTCATCTCCCATCTGTAAATTTCAACATTCTCAGGTTTTGTTACTTTTGTCAAAAGTAACGCAAAAGCACTTTTGACGGGTACACCCATCAAAAATGCGACCTGTAAACAGGTTTTGCGTTCTCCGAAGGCTCTCCGAGGGGTGAGCGTGTGCCGGTGGCACACACGCCTGCGAACCGACCGAGCCAGCAGGCGAGACCAAAGAGCCGCCTTTGAAAAGGCACTCTCTGCACACTCCCCTAAACTTTATCCGGTGTCAAAGTGTGACGATGGTGACAATGTTTTTCACAGCGTGCTGCTCTCAAAAACATTGACACCTTTGACACCGTTTGTCACGCCGTCTGCTCGGTTTCTTTCCAAAGTGAAACCTTTCTTCCGTCGTGTGTGCGGCTGTTCTGATAACGGATACCGTAATCACGAAACAGCCTGCTTGCGTTGATACTGAGCCTTAAAGAAAGCACATTCGGTTTTATATCCACCGCAAGCCTTTCGCAAAGTTCCGAAGCAGTTCCTTCCCATCTGTCACTTTCCGAAAAGAGCGTATCCGCTATCTTCTCAAGCAGAGGTTCGGGCGGTTCTTTCCACATCTCCGTTTCCGATTTTGCAAAGTTCCACACCAATCGCTCGCTGTCCCTTACAAGATGGATTTTCATATCCTGCTGGTCTCTGCCAGCAACATCAAGTGTGGCATTGTTGGAAGTACGCTTGTCCTTACTGAGAACAAATGCACCGTCTGCCGCACCCATCAGACCATTCGTGCCTGAAATCATATCGAATATATCTTCCGATTTTTGTTTGCGTGTATGATGAACAATAAGCATTGAAACCTTGTAACTGTCTGCCAACGCTTTCAGCCTTGCCACAACATCATAGTCGCTTGCGTAGCTGTAATCTGCCCCGCCAGCTTCACGGACACGCTTTAAGGTGTCTATGATTATTAAACCCGTGTCGGAGTGTTCCTGCATAAATCCTCTGATCTGTTCTTCCAGTCCGCCATTGACCGTTTTACATTCCGTTGCGAAATACAGATTGCCTGTCTCCTTTGCACCGAACATCTGAAACAATCGCTTCTGCAAACGTGGGTAATCATCTTCAAGGGCAAAATAAAGCACCGTTGCCTTACGCACCTTATACTCCCAAAGCGGTGTGCCTGTGCTGATATGATAGGCAAGCTGTGCCATCATAAAGCTCTTTCCCACTTTCGGGGAACCTACGAAAAGGTAAGTTCCCCTTTGGAGCAGACCGTCGATAAGTGGTGTCTGAACCTCAAACACCGTATCATACAGCGTTGTCATTGATACTGTTTTCAGATAGGAAGGGTCTAACTGTCTGAGTATTTCCCTTTGCATTTCTTCAAAAGATTGCTCGTACCCCTTGAAATCCGTATCCTGATTGACTATACTATTGTCAGTACATTTGGAAAGTGACTGTTCCGCATCTGTTGCCGCAGATACATTTGGAATAGTCATTTCTTTTTTATTCTCCATTCGTATCCTCTCCTTTCAAACCGCCGAGAATAATGGAAATCAGTTCTATTACACTCAGCAGTTCATCATCCACACCTTTTCCTGCTTCAATCCTTTTCAGTTCCGCAAGGACTGTGGCAAATTCCGTTTTCAACGCCTTATACACTCTCGGATTGCCCTGTACCACCACATCCTGATTTAAGCAACGGCGGTAACAATACTCCTGTTTTGGCAATCCTGATAGAGCTACAGCTCTGTTAATGAGTTCGTTTTCTTCGGGCGATACTCGAAACCCTACTGTGATATTCCTCCAACGATTTTTGTTATCTCTGTTCTTAGCTGACATTTTCAAAATCTCCTTTCCCTAAATCATCTAATTTTTCTGCCATCTCAATCTGCTTTGACGGAAAGAGGTGTGCGTACTGATAAGTAATATCAATACTTTCGTGACCAACTCGGTCAGCAATCGCCACCGCAGAAAAGCCCATATCAATCAAGAGTGAAATGTGGCTGTGACGGAGATCGTGAATGCGGATACGCTTCACGCCTGCCGCCTTTGCCCCTCTGTCCATCTCGTGATGAAGATAGCTTTTCGTCACCGTAAAGATACGGTCTTTCTTCTTCAATCCGTAAAGCATACCGAGATATTCTTTCATTTCCTCACACAGAAACTTCGGCATTTTAATCGTGCGGTTGCTCTTTTTCGTTTTCGGAGAAGTAATCACATCCTGCCCTTTCAAACGCTGATAGGATTTATTGATTGTGACTGTTTCCTTATCAAAGTTGAAATCTGCCGGAGTCAAAGCTAACAGCTCGCCCTCTCGGATACCGCACCAGTAAAGCATTTCAAAGGCATAAAAGGAAACAGGCTTGTCCATCATCTCAAAAGAGAATTTCTTGTATTCTTCCTTTGTCCAGAACAGCATTTCCTTGTGTTCCTCACGTCCCATATTTCCCACCTTTGCCGCAGGATTGGAACGCAGTTCATAATAGCGTACAGCGTGATTGAAGATAGCCGACAACTGATTATGCAGCGTTTTTAGATACGTCTGTGAGTATGGCTTTTTCTTCTCATCCCGGTAAGTAAGCAGTTCATTCTGCCATGTGATAATCTCCTTTGTGGAAATCTCGCTGATTCTTAACTTTCCAAAATACGGAAGTATCTTCGTGCGGATGATATGCTCTTTGGTAAGCCACGTGTTTTCCTTCAAACGGTTCTTCACATCATTGATATAAAGCTCCGTAAAGGCTTCAAAACTCATATCAAGGTCTGAAGAAGTCTGCAATTTGAACATTCTTTCCCATTCCTGTGCTTCTCGTTTGGTAGCAAAGCCACGCTTGCATTTCTGCTTGCGTTCCCCTTTCCAGTTCACATACCTTGCCATCACATACCAAGTACCGTTATCTTCATTCTTAAATACCGGCATTTACATTTCCCCTTTCCTGCTCCGTAGAGCCTTTCGTAAAAATACTGGCGATTTACACGCCCTGCAATCGTAATAAAGCCCTTTGCTTTCAATTCCTCATTTAATTGTCTGATGAGTTTATATGCATAAGGTTTTGATACGTTTAGTTCCTGAGCCACATCTTCGGCTCGGATAAATCTGTTTTCCATATCCTTTTTCTTCCTTTCTTAAAATAATTTTTTGCTTGCCGCTTTCTCCGTGTTAAAGTTCCAACAGGCACTCCTGCTTGTCGGCAGGCGCTGTGCTGTCCCAATGCACCGCAGTACATCAGGCGCTCGCTCGTATAGGGGTTCCCGAAAAGTCGGAGACTTTTGGGGAAGAGGAGGAGCAGTGCAGCGAATGAGCTTTTGTGCTTGCACACAAGCGAACGATACGGAACTTGCTCCGACGAGGTCTTGGCGGTTTGGCTTTTCGGACGGTCATTCAGTTGTCGCATTAAGCATATTTGTTTAATTCGTAATTTATTTTACTAAACATATTTGCTATTGTCAAGTGGTTGCAAAGAAAATATTAAACATTTTTGTTTCGGTTTTTCTTGACTTCCACTAAGCATTTCTGCTATACTTATTTCACTACATATAAAAGGAGCGTTTCATTATGGCTATCAGCGAAAGAATACATTTTTTCAGACTAATGCGTGGTATGACACAAAAGTATCTCGGTACAGCAATCGGTTTTCCAGAAAAGAGTGCTGATGTGCGTTTGGCACAGTACGAAACTGGTACACGCAAACCGAAAGCAGACCTTACAAATGCATTGGCACAGGTGCTTGATGTTTCTCCACAGGCTCTTGATGTTCCTGACATAGACAGCTATATCGGTCTTATGCACACTCTGTTTACCCTTGAAGATATTTACGGTCTTACTGTCAGTGAAGCAGACGGAGAGGTATGCTTAAAGGTCAACAAGGACAAAGGCAGAGAAGCATATGAACTCCTCAAAATGCTGTATGCTTGGAAAGAACAGGCAGACAAGCTATCTTCCGAAGAAATCAACAGAGAAGAATACGATAACTGGCGTTACCATTATCCAGAGTTCGACACCACACAGCGTTGGGCAAAAGTTCCATCACAGGAATTAAGTGACGCTCTCGTGGAAGCATTCAAAGACCACTTGAAAGATAAATAAGCACCTACAGGACCTGCCACTGGCAGCTCCCTACAGATGCTTTGGCAACGACAAAAAAGCCCTTAACTATGGTTATTAACCACAGCTAAGGGCTTAGTTTATAATATGGAATTTGTTCAGAGCCAAGCTCCGAACTTTAGTCTGCAAGCCACCTGTTAATTGTTCCGTTACCCATAAACCACTGGATAACAAGAATAATGGCACTTGTATGACTGTTATCAATTTGTTATCAAAAGACTAATCGAAATCGCTGAAACCCGCATAAACACTGGCTTTTTTAAGCAACTCGATTTATTCAAACTCCACCGTTGCGGGGGGCTTGCTGGTGATGTCGTAGACAATTCTGTTGATGCCCTTGACCTCGTTGACGATGCGGCCGCTGATCTTGTCGAGCAGCTCGTAGGGGATGCGGGCCCAGTCGGCGGTCATGAAGTCCTCGGTCGTCACAGCGCGCAGCGCAAGCACGCGGTCGTAGCTGCGGCCATCGCCCATGACGCCGACGGTGCGCGTGTCGGTCAGGACGGCGAAGTACTGGTTCATCTTCTTGTTTTCGCCGGCCTTTTCCAGCTCCTCGCGGTAGATCGCGTCGGCAAGGCGCAGCGTGTCGGCCTTTTCCTTCGTGATCTCGCCCATGATGCGGATGGCAAGGCCCGGGCCGGGGAACGGCTGGCGGGAGACGAGGTATTCGGGAAGCCCCAGCTCGCGGCCAAGTTGACGCACTTCGTCCTTAAAGAGCAGGCGCAGCGGCTCGATGATCTCCTTGAAGTCGACATAGTCGGGAAGACCGCCGACGTTGTGGTGGCTCTTGATGACGGCGGCATTGCCAAGGCCGGATTCGATGACGTCGGGGTAGATCGTGCCCTGAGCGAGAAAGTCGACCGCGCCGATCTTCTTCGACTCTTCCTCGAACACGCGGATGAACTCTTCGCCGATAATCTTGCGCTTGCGCTCGGGATCGGAGATGCCAGCGAGCTTCGAGAGGAAGCGGCCCTCGGCGTTCACGCGAACAAAGTTGATGTCCCACTTCTTGAACGCCGCCTCGACCTCGTCGCCCTCGTTGAGGCGCATGAGGCCGTGGTCGACAAAAACGCAGGTGAGCTGGGGGCCGACGGCCTCGGCCAGCAGCGCCGCCACGACGGACGAGTCCACGCCGCCGGAGAGCGCCAGCAGCACGCGGCCGGAGCCGACCTTTTCGCGCACGGCGGCGATGGCAGTATTTTTATAGTCGCCCATCGTCCAGTCGCCTGTCGCGCCGCAGACCTCGTAGAGGAAGTTGCGGATCATCGCGGTGCCGAACTCCGTGTGGTTGACCTCGGGATGGTACTGCACGCCGTAGAACCCGCGCGTTTCGTCGCAGATGGCGACATTCGGGCAGGCGTCAGAGTGCGCGACGAGAGAGAAGCCCTCGGGGACCTTTTCCATGTAGTCGCCGTGACTCATCCATGTCACGCTCTTTTCGGGAAGGCCCTTGAAGAGCTTGCAGCTCGTGTCAAAAAACGTCTCGGTCTTGCCGTATTCGCGCGCGGTGGCGTCGTTTGCGGCGACGACCTTGCCGCCGAGGTGGTGCGCGATGAGCTGGCAGCCGTAGCAGATGCCGAGCACGGGCACACCCGCGTCAAAGAGCGCGGGATCGACGTGCGGCGCGTCCTCGAGATACACGCTGTTCGGGCCGCCGGTGAAGATGAAGCCGATGGGCTTCATTGCGAGAAGATCCGCGAGGGGGGTCGTGTAGGGCTTCACTTCGCAGTAAACGCCGCATTCACGCACGCGGCGGGCGATCAGCTGGTTGTACTGGCCGCCAAAGTCCAGTACGATGATGGTCTGATGGTTCATATTGAAATTCTCCTGCCGTATCCAATAATATGGTAAAAGCATCATATCATAGCTTTCCCCATTTTTCCAGCGGTATTGTAAAAATAAAAAGGTCGCGCGGTCAATGGACCGCGCGATCGAGGGAGGCCGCGACAAAGCCGCGGAACAGGGGATGCGGCTTGTTGGGGCGGCTCTTGAATTCGGGGTGGAACTGCGCGCCGACGAACCAGGGGTGGCTCTTCGATTCGACGATCTCGACGAGCGTGCCGTCGGGGGAGAGACCGGCGAGGCGCATGCCGGCGTCCGTGAAGTCGTCGCGGAAGTCGTTGTTGAACTCGTAGCGGTGGCGGTGGCGCTCCCAGATCTCGGGCGCGTCGTAGAGCGCGCGGGAGAGCGAGCCCTCTTCGAGCACGCAGGGGTACTTGCCGAGACGCATCGTGCCGCCCTTGGCCGTCACGCCGACCTGCTCGGGCATGAGCGCGATGACGGGATGCGCCGTCGTGGAGGAGAACTCCGCGCTCGTCGCGTCGTCCCATGAGAGCACATGGCGCGCAAATTCGATGACTGCGATCTGCATGCCGAGGCAGATGCCGAGGTACGGGATGCCGCGCTCGCGCGCGTACTGCGCGGCTAAGATCATGCCCTCGATGCCGCGGTCGCCAAAGCCGCCGGGGACTAAGATGCCGCTGCACCCGCAGAGCTTCTGCGCGATGTTGTCACTCGTCAGCGTTTCGGAGTCGACCCATTGAATTTCGACGCTCGCGTCGCAGGCCGTGCCCGCGTGGAAGAGCGACTCAACGACGCTCAAATAGGCGTCGTGCAGGCCGACGTATTTGCCGACGAGCGCGATGCGCACATGACGGTGCACGCCGTGGATCTTGTCGACCAGCGCGCGCCACTCGGTCATGTCAGGTTCACCGCAGTCAAGGTGCAGCTTGCGGCACACCACGCGGCAAAGGCCCTCGTGCTCAAGCAGCAACGGCACCTCGTAGAGCGTGGACGCCGTTGCGTTCTGGATGACGCAGTCGGGCTCCACGTTGCAGAAGAGCGCAATCTTGCGGCGAATGTCGTCTGTGATGGGTTCATCCGTGCGCACGACGAGAACGTCGGGCTGGATGCCCTCGCTCAGGAGCTCCTTGACCGAGTGCTGCGTGGGCTTGCTCTTGAGCTCGCCGCTGCCGGGGATGGTCACGATGAGCGGCACATGGATGAAGAGCACATTTTTCGCGCCCGCGCTCGGCCGCGACTTGACGGATGGCCTCCAAAAACGGCTGGCTCTCGATATCGCCGACCGTGCCGCCGATCTCGGAGATGGCAACGTCGGTCTCGCCGTCGTCCATGTCGTAAATGCGGCGCTTGATCTCATCGGTCACATGCGGGATGATCTGCACCGTGCCGCCCAGATAGCCGCCCTGACGCTCGCGGTTGAGAACGCTCCAGAAAATTTTGCCCGAGGACACGGAGGATTTCTCGTCCAGCGCCTCGTCGACAAAGCGTTCGTAGTGGCCGAGGTCCAGGTCGGTCTCCGCGCCGTCGTCCGTGACGAAGACCTCGCCGTGCTGATACGGGCTCATCGTGCCGGGGTCGACGTTGAGATACGGGTCGAACTTCTGGTTTTTGACCTTCAGCCCGCACTGCTTTAAGAGCCGCCCGAGCGACGCCGCGCAGATGCCCTTGCCCAGCCCCGACACCACGCCGCCGGTGACAAAAATGTACTTCATAGATTTTCTTCCTCCCCTGTCAAAGAAAAATGAAACTGCTGCGATAAAGCAAAACTCCACTTCAAAAAGGACGCTCGAAGGAGCGTCCTTTTTGACTTACACGGAGAAGAGTAATTCGCAGAACGTCGGATACGGCCAATACTTGGACGCGGTCAGCACTTCCAGCTTGTCGACGGTCTTGCGCACGTCGTTCGTGCGCTTTTCGACCTCGTCGTGGTAGTAGCGCAGGAGCGTTTCGGGCTCTGCGTCGTCGGAGACGGTCTCGAGCGCCGTCTTGAGGCCGATGGTCTCTTCGAGCAGCTGCTCGTTGAGCGAGCCGATGGCGTTGGCGAGCGAGGATTCGACGTGGCAGGTCAGCTCCGGCGCGGCGGCGCGCTTGGCGGCGATGGTGTTGCACAGCGCGGCTTCGTATTCGGAAGCGGCGTTGAGAATGCCGTGCTGGACCATGTCAACAAGCGTCGCGGCTTCGATGCGGATGACCTTGCAGTACTTCTCGATATGAACTTCGTGGCGGGAGAAAATTTCTTCCTTGCTGTAAACGCCCTGGCGCGTCAGCAGATCAATGTTCTTGGGCAGGATGTAGGTCGGCAGCGCCTCGGCGGTGTTGTGCAGGTTGGCAAGGCCGCGCTTTTCAGCCTCCTTGATCCAGGCATCTTCATAGCCGTTGCCGTTGAAGATGATGCGGCGGTGGGCAGAGAACGTGTCGCGGATCAGCTTGTGGAGCGCGGCGGTGAAGTCCGGCGCGTCCTTGAGCTGCGCGTAGAATTCGTCGAGCTCTTCGGCCATGATGGTGTTGAGGATCGTGACCGGGCCCGCGATGGACTGCGAGGAGCCGGGCATGCGGAACTCAAACTTATTGCCGGTGAAGGCGACGGGCGAGGTGCGGTTGCGGTCGGTCGTATCCTGCGGGATGGCGGGGAGCACGTCCACGCCGATGCGCAGGGACTTGTGCTCGGGCGCGGTGTAGTCGTTTTCGCCGACGATGGCGTCGATGATGCTCTGCAGCTCGGTGCCGAGGAAGACGGAGATGACAGCCGGGGGCGCTTCCTGCGCGCCGAGACGGTGATCGTTGCCCGCGAAGGCAACGGTGCAGCGCAGCAGCTCCTGATATTCATCCACGCCCTTGATGAACGCGGCGAGGACCAGCAGGAATACCGCGTTCTGGCTGGGGGTCTTGCCGGGGGAGAAGAGATTCTTGCCCGTATCGGTCGAAAGAGACCAGTTGACGTGCTTGCCCGAGCCGTTCACGCCGGCGAAGGGCTTTTCGTGCAGCAGGCACACAAGGTTGTGGCGCTCGGCGACCTTTTTCATCGTCTCCATGACGAGCTGGTTCTGGTCGCTCGCGGTGTTGGCGTCGGTGTAGATGGGGGCCATCTCGTGCTGGCCGGGGGCGACCTCGTTGTGCTTGGTCTTGGAGAGCACGCCGAGCTTCCACAGCTCTTCATCGAGCTCCTTCATGTAGGCGGCCACGCGGGGGCGGAACGCGCCGAAGTAGTGGTCGTCCAGCTCCTGCCCCTTGGGGGGCTTTGCACCGAAGAGCGTGCGCCCGCACAGGCGCAGGTCCATGCGCTTTAAGTACAGCTCGCGGTCGATGAGGAAATACTCCTGCTCCGCGCCGATCTGCGGCGTGACCTTTTCCGCGTCGTCGCCAAATAACTTGAGCACGCGCACCGCCGCGCGGTCGACCGCGGCTATGGAGCGCAGCAGCGGCGTCTTCTTGTCGAGCGCGTCGCCGCTGTAGGAGCAGAACACCGTCGGGATGCAAAGGCTGCCATCTTTGATGAAGGCAAACGCCGTGGGGTCCCAAGCGCTGTAGCCGCGGGCTTCAAACGTGGCGCGCAGGCCGCCGTTGGGGAAGGAGGACGCGTCGGGCTCGCCACGCACCAGCTCCTTGCCGGAAAAGTCCATCATCACGCGGCCGCCGCCGGCGTGTTGATAAAGCTGTCGTGCTTTTCCGCCGTCACGCCGCTCAAGGGCTGGAACCAGTGCGTGAAATGCGTTGCGCCATGCTCCAGCGCCCAGGTCTTCATCGCGTCGGCGATCTCATTTGCCGCGGAAAGGGGAAGAGGCTGCCCGCTCTTTAAGCAGCCGCGCCAAACGTCCATGGCGCTCTGCGGCACATACTGCTCCATTGTGCGTTCATTGAACACCAGAGAGCCAAAAAGCTCGGGAATGCGAGTCGCTTCACTCATGATCCAGACCTCCTGTTTCGAAATAAAAAATTTGATAAGTAATGATACTTCATCGGGGCAAGCAGCGTCAATACTTTGTTTTTCCAACTTTCCCCTCACTTTAGTGGGACGGGATGTGCGGTGTGAACGAAATTATGAAAGTGCGGCAACTTTTTCTTGCATGAAGAAAACGGCTGTGCTATATTTAGCCTGAACCCTCCCTTGCCGGAAACGGCAGGGGCGGGCGTTTTGTTTTTCTGATCTGCTGTGAAAAATTTTGCGGACAAAAAAGAAAACGGGACGTGAACGCCGGTCACGGCGCTCACGCCCTTTTTGCAATCATTTGATGGTCGAGCTGTCGTTCAGAACGCTCGTGCTGTAAAGAAACAGCACGTCCTGCGCGGTAAAGTCGATGAATTTTCCGAGCATTGAGGGGGAGAGGTAGCGGATGTCGACGAGCGTGATCTCGCCGTACCCCTCCGCGAGCAACGGAAGCAAACTCGCGGCAAACGAATCGCGGAAGACAAGGAGCTTTCGCTCCGCCTGCGCGTTCGGATTCTCGATGCGCAGCAGCGACTTGGGCCCGAGAGGAAAATTTCATACGGGTCGCTGCCGTCCGCCTTTTCGAGCGTGTAGACAGGGAGATAGGCGCCGCTTTCATAGTCGTACACGCGGCAGCTACCAATGATATCGTTTGTGAGGTAGGCGAGCCTGTCGGGCTCCATTGGCAGTGCCGACTGCCCGCGGTACACACCGTAAAACGGCGTATCGAGCGTGACCTCGGTAAAGTCCACGGTGAGTGAGACGCCCATCGCATCTGCCAGCGCCTTGGCCGTGGGGGCAAGCATTTCCTGCCGCCAGTGAAGGTCGGTGCGGTAATAGGATGAGAGCGACAGCGTGCCCGTCAGGTCGATATAGTCCGCAAAATCGACCTTTTGGCGCATGAGCGCAAAGAACTTCTCGTAATCCATCGCGGGATAGCCGTTTTCGGCGGCCAAAAAGTAATTCTTGTCGGGGATGACGGAGAGGTAGACGTTTACGCCCGTATCTTTGAGATATGTTTCGTACACGTAGCGGAAGCGGTCGGCCGCGTGGTCGAGCGAATCCTCGTGGATCGTGTCGTCGAGCTTCGCGGCGTAGCCGTCCGCGACGTAGATGCCGTTGTTGTCCTTCTCGCCAAATAAATCGCGGACGGACAGGGCCTTGAGCGTGCGGAGCTCGTCGCGCAGCGGGAACTGGTCGAGCATGTAGCTCTCAAAGTTCGACTGGAAGCGTCCGGAGAGCACTTCTTCCACATTCAGCGTTGGGAACTGCTTGAGCGGGCGGCGCTCGCTTTCCGACACGGCGTCGTCGCTCTTGCAAATGCTCCACAGCGCGAACATAAGCACGAACGCTGCCGCGATGCCGAGGGTGAGGGCGTCTTTGATTTTTCGATTCATGCGATGCCCTCCTTAAAAGCGGAAGTAGAGGAACGGGTTGAACGACCCGTCCACTAAAAATGCCGTGCCGAGCAGCAGGGGAATCAGTACAAACAGCGGCTCGAGCACATCGAGCGCCGTCGCTGCGCCTTTGGATTTGCGCAGCTTTGCGACGATCATCTTCGGCAGCGGTGTTGCGCAGAGGATACCGAGCACGAGCAGCGGGCCATAGCTTTTAAGGTAGTAGACCGCCTGCGCGCTTGACAGCGGCAGTCCGCCTGCGCCGAGCATCGCGCCGATGCGCGAGACCGCCTGCGCGGCGCTGTCTGCGTCGAAGAGCACGAAGCCGAGCGTGACGAAAAAGAGCGTGTACACATGGCCGAGCACGCGGTGCTTTTCGAGCACCGGCAGCAGCGCCAGCTTTTCAAGAAGCAGCAGGACCGCGAACCACAGTCCCCACAGCACGAACGTCCACGCCGCCCCGTGCCACAGGCCCGTTGCAAGCCAGACAATCAGAATGTTCAACAGCTGACGCGCCTTGCCCTTCCGGCTGCCGCCGAGAGGGATATAGAGGTAGTCGCGGAACCACGAGCCAAGCGACATGTGCCACCTGCGCCAGAACTCCGTGATGCTCGCTGAAATATAGGGGTAGTTGAAGTTTTCAGGGAAGTGGAAGCCCAGCATCCGCCCGAGGCCGATGGCCATATCGCTGTAGCCCGAAAAGTCGAAATAGACTTGGAGCAGAAACGCGAGCGCGTAGAGCCAGACGAAGAGGACGCTCGCGTCCTGCGTCGACTTGTAGGCGCTCGCGAGCGCGCCGAACTGGTTGGCGAGCAGAATTTTCTTGGCAAAGCCGACCGTAAAGCGGCGCACGCCCTCCGCCGCGGCGGAGACGCTGTGCGTGCGGCTTTTGAGCTCTGCGGCGACGTCGGAATACCGCACGATCGGCCCCGCGATGAGCTGGGGGAAGAGCGAAACATAGGCGGCGAGGTCGATGAAATTCCTCTGCGCCGCCGTTTCGCCGCGGTAGACGTCGATGACGTAGCTCAATACCTGAAAGGTGTAGAAGCTGATGCCGATGGGCAGGCTCAGCTTCAAAAGCGGCAGGGAGAGCCCTGTGACGGCGTTGACGCTGGAGAGAAAAAAGTCCGCGTACTTAAAATAGCCGAGAAGCCCAAGGCTCACAAGGATCGAGAGCGTCAGAAAGACCTTCGACGCCTTTTGCCCGCGGTGCTTTTCAATCAGCAGGCCGAAACCATAGCCCTGCACGATGGAGACGAGCATAAGCAGCATATATTTCGGCTCGCCCCAGGCATAGAAAAAGAGGCTTGCGAGCAGCAGCACCGCGTTTTTCAGCTGCCGCGGCGCTGCAAAGTAGATCAGCAGCGCCGCAGGCAGAAAGTAAAAGAGAAAGGGAACGCTGGAAAAGAGCATGAACTTCTCCGCCTTTCAGAAGATCAAATCAGGCGATGGCCTCGTCGCAGACGACGGCAGCATCGGCAAAGGCCTCGGTGACTTTTTCGCTGAACTGGTCGACAAGGTCCTCCGCGCCGTAGCAGGAGATGACATAGTCGCCGAGCGTCAGGATGACGAGCTTGTCGGGGAAGCCGCACATCCACTGGCGGTTCATGATATTGTCCTTGAGGTCGGAGACGACACTGTCAACGTCGGAAGAGCTCGCAACATGGAACGCGCCCGCGGTGAAGGTGTTGGCGTTCATCATGTGGGTGAGGGACGCGGCGTCGGAGAGCTTGCCTGCGTCCGCGGCGGGGAAGGAGAGAGAGTAGTCAAGTGCGTCTCCGTCTTCGACGGAGAAGTTACCGGGCGCGTCCTCGGTCATATTCGCCTCATCATAGTCGCCGCCGGCAGCAGGGAACTTGTCGTCGTCGCTGTAGTTGGCCCATACGGCGTTCAGCAGCTCGAGAGCGCTCGCGGGCTGGCTGTTATTGCCGCTATTGTCATCCGCCTTGCTGCCGCAGGCGGCGAGGGAGAGGGTCATCGCTGCGGCCAGCAGCAGGGTGAGAAACTTTTTCATGGGAATTTACCTCCAAAATGTTGTGTGTTGTCAATAGTAATGTGGAATGGGATGCTTACGCCCGCGCGGCGGCCCAATAGCCGTTGGCCTCGTCGTAGCGCAGCGTGACGGCGGGCGCGCCGTCAAGAGAGAGCGTGTAAACCGTACCCGTGTCCGGCTCTTCGATGGTCCAGCAAAGCTGCACCTTGCCGGAGACGGTGTAGGAGGTGAACTCCTCCTGCAGCGAGTAAAGAGGCTGGGTCAGCACGCCATCCGACACCGTAACGGTCACGGCCTCGCCCGATTTGCTCTCGATGGTGAGCATCGGACTGAGCGGGCCGCTCAGACTGCCGCGCGCGTCGAGCGCCATCGCTGCGGGCTGACTGATGGGAATGGGGATTGAGGAGAGCGCTGCGCCTTCGACCTTGATCTCAGCCGGTAAGGTGTCGCGCGTCATCGCCAGGGCGGCGGCCAGCACGAGCACAAGGCACGCCGCAGCGGCAAGAAAACGCGGGAGGGCGTACCGTTTGCGCGGCTTGTAGGCGTAGGCGTCCGCGATGAGCTCATCGTCGAGCTCGCCTATGGCGCGGGTCAGAACTTCATGCTTCACAGTATCCCTCCTTGATGAGATGCTCCTTGAGCTTTCTGCGCGTGCGCAGGAGCGTGGTTTTGATGCGGCTCTCGCCGCAGTGAAAGCGCGCGGCCAGCGCTTCGACCGGTTCGCAGTAGAAATAGCGCAGGATGAACATGCTGCGCACCTCTTCGCTCTGCGTGCGCAGAAACGCGCTGATGCTGCGGCCGAGCTCTGCTGCCGTGGCCTCGTCGTCGGGCGAGGACAGGGCGGGTGCGCAGTCGTCCAGCTCGTCGAGCGAGAGCGCGAAGGCGCTGCCCTGCCGCTTCTGCGCGTTGGCCGCCTTATAGCGGTTGAGCGCCAGATTGCGCGTGATCCTGCCGAGGAAGGCGGAGAGGATCGCCGGACGCTGCGGCGGCATGGCCTGCCAGGCGTGTAAGTACGTGTCGTTGACGTTTTCCTCGCTGTCGGCGCGGTCAGATAAAATGTTTTGCGAAATTTTCATGCAATAGCTTTCGTATTTGGCGGCGGTGGCTTCGATGGCCTGCTCGTCCCGCTGCCAGTAGAGGTCGACGATCTCATGGTCGTCCATAGGTTCGCTCCTTTCTGTTGTCTGCCATCATGGGGAAAAGACAACTTTTTTGCCGTTTGCGTTACACAAAAGAGAAAATATTTTTGAAAGTATACCACATTCGCCCGTTTCGTAAAAGGGCGGCATGCTATTTTTGACAAAACGGGAACTTTTTTCCATCCGCGCCGTCTAATATAACAAATCCCGAAACGGAGGTACATCCGACATGAAACGATTCTTAACGCTGCTGCTCGCCGCGGCGATGGTCCTGTCCTTCGCCGCCTGCGGAGACAACGGAACGACGATCCGAAATGAAAATGAGGAGGACAATGTGAAAAAAGACCCCATTGCCGCGCAGTATTTGCAGGACCTCGCCGTGAAGACGGCGGACTATCCCGTGCTGCCCGCCATGCCGAACGAGAGTGAGCTTGACGAGGCATTCAGCACCATCGACTATGACAAGATGGGCGCGGATGCCTATGAAAAGGCGCAGGAGAAGATCTGGGAGGACTGGGACGCGCGCAGCAATGCCTATTACGATGCGCTCAAGGCGCTGCGCAGCAAGGGCACGAGCTACCCCGCGGCATTCCTGCACTTCACACAGGAGACGGGCACGCTGCTTTCGGCGGAGGAGAACACCGTTCTCTCGCCCGCAAACCTGTATCTTGCCTTTGCGATGCTCAGCGAGACGACGGACGGCGACAGCCGCGCACAGCTCTTGTCGCTTTTAGGCCTTGAAAATACCGATGCGTCGCGCGCTGCGGGCAACTATGTCTGGCGCAATCTCTACGGCGAGACCTCGACGGGAAAGACGCTGCTCGGCAGCTCTGTGTGGCTGAATGAGAACGTCCCCTATAATGAAGAGACGCTGCAGGTGCTCGCCGAGCAGTACCTTGCTTCGACGTTCTCCGCCCCGATGGGAGATGAGAAGACGGACAAGGCCATCGGCGAATGGATCAATGAGAACACGGGCAATCTCTTGCAGGACGCGGCGGGCGAGATCCAGACGAAGCCCGAGACCGTGATGCTCCTTTTGACGACGCTCTATTTTAAGGACCAGTGGCGCGACGAATTCTGGGAGAATGCGACGAAGAAGGACGCTTTCACCGCGGCAAGCGGCGAGAAGCAGACCGCCCAGTTCATGCACCGCACGGACGACCGCGCCGCGTACTATCGCGGCGAGAACTACACCGTGGCGGAGCTCGGCTTCCGCGGCGGGCAGTCGATGCGCTTTTTGCTGCCGGATGAGGGGACGACGCTCGAGAGCCTGCTCGCCAATGGTGAGGTCGTGGGCGGACTGATGGCCTACGACATGGACGCTGCGCTGCCGAGTGCGGAGATCCACTGGAGCGTGCCGAAGTTCGACGTGGATTCCAACCTGGAGCTGACCGACGCGCTCAAGGCGATGGGTGTCACGGATGTGTTCGACTTCAATAAGGCGGACTTCTCGCCCCTCGTCGACTTTGACCGCTTTGACAAGAGCGTCGCCGTGACGCAGGTGCAGCACGCCGCGCGCGTCAAGGTGGACGAAAAGGGTTGCGAGGCCGCGGCGTTTACCGTCGTCAGGGGGGACGCCCAATCCGCCGCGCCCGAGGAACTTCCAGTGGTGGAGATGAATCTGAACCGGCCGTTTGCCTTTATGATCACCGGCGTGGACGGTCTGCCGCTCTTCCTCGGCACGGTGAATACATTGAAGTGATTTCCCACGCCGCGGGGAAATGTCCCATTGTCATGGGACTGCGCGGGGCAAAGGGGGTATTCTCTCACGTGAGAGAATCCCCCCTTTTGATCCCCCAAGAGAACGGCAGGGGCGTTTCAATCTCGCCCCTGCACCCCTAACGACCAAAAGGGAGGGGCCTTGCCCCTCCTTTTTGGATTATCCTCCCCATGGCACTTCCGGTAAGCATTGCGCCTGCTTGGGATGATTCCGTTTCGATAGTGCCTGCCAAGGCGGCATTGCTGCGCTCGCCGCCGTTAACCACCATACTTTCCGCGGGGGTAAGGCCGGTCTTCATCCGTCAGTCCGAACAGATAATCGGTACTGACATGATAAAACCGTGCAAGACGAATGATCGTGGCGCTGGGAATGTCGAGCGCTCCGCTTTCATAGCGGGAATATGTCGTCTGACTGATATTGAGCATCGAGGCAATATCCTTTTGCGTTTTATCGTGGTCTTCTCGCAAATCCCGAAGTCGCTGATACATCATTCTCACCTCGCAATAATTATAGGATATGCAATAAACGCATATTGACATATATGCGAAAATCGCATATTATAAGTTCGAGGTGATCGATATGGATTCCTGTAAGGATTGCACGCATTTTCGTCAGCACTATGTACTTAGTGCAGGGGTATATGTGCCGCTGAATTATGGACATTGCGTTGCCCGCAGACGCAAGAAATTACAGGCGGATTCTGAATGCTGTGAACATTTTATGAGGGTGGAGAAAGAAGAAGTTCCTGTCCATCAAAAATACGCTTTTCGTATCGAAATAGAAAAGTTGTAGTTTGGTGCTCAGCCAAAGCGGCGAGCGCAGCAATGCCGCGCCGTCAGAAGAGCGGGGAGGATAATCCAAAAAGGAGGGGGCCTTGCCCCTCCCTTTTGGTCGTTAGGGGGTGCAGGGGGCGAAATCGAAACGCCCCCTGCCTTTCTCTTGGGGGATTCCAAGGGGGAGGTTCTCTTTAAAAGAGAACCTCCCCCTTTGCCCCGTGCAGCGCCATCGGCGCTGCCACCCTCGCGCAGAGCACGGGATATTTTTCCTCAATTTTTCTAAAAAAGTGAAAGAAAACAAAAATGACTGACCCCTGATCGCGGTTACTCAAGTACGATCAAGGGTCAGTCATGATGAATATTGGGATCTCTCATATTCTGTTTTCTTTCCTTCCTTTCTTCAATGATCTGGTGCCGAATATCGCTTACTCCGGTTTCCACTCCTGCTATCTCAAACACCGCGGTTGCGGCGGTTTTACCTGAATGACGGTACACATCAGAGAGTGCTGCGCGATGGATATGATCGGAACCATTTGGGATCGCCTTTGTGAAGATCACTTGTACATTGGTCTCACCCTTTCTGTGCTTAAAGAATAGCAAGAATGAGCTCAAAAATCAAGCGGCGGAATGGATAAAGATGCGGACAATAATTTGTGCGCAAGGCTGATTATTCGAAAATCGGCAGAAAATGCTTGCGGTTTATCCTGCGCTTTAGTATAATAAAGCTGTTGGGCCGCCTGAAAGGGCGGCTTTTTTCATTTTCGGAAGTACACGGCGTCCCACTCCTCGCCGTTGGGGACGAGCGGCGGCTCGATGACAAGGCCGCTTTTGCCGCCGCGCTTTCCCTCGACGAAGAGGAGCGAGGGCGCGGCGTCCGGCGATTTTGCGAGAAAGCGCAGGCGCTTGGGCTCGATGCCGTGACTCCGCATGGCGCAGAGCACGTCGGCGAGGCGCCCGGCGCGGTGAACGAGGGTGAAGCGCCCGCCATAGCGCAGCACACGCTGCGCCGCGGCGCAGACGTCGTCCAGCGTGCAGGCGGTTTCCTCGCGCGCGATTTGGCGCGCTTCGCCTTTGGCGCTCTCGCCGCTGCCGGCGGGAAAGTACGGCGGGTTCGAGATCACATAGTCGACGCTGCCGGCTTTCGGCAGGACGGAGACGTCGCGAAGGTCGCCTTCGTGGAAAGCAGCTCTGTCCGCCCAGCCGTTTTCGGCGAACGTCTTTCGCGCAAGCGCTGCCGCGGGCGCGGAGAGCTCAACATTTTCGATAAAAAGCGATTCCTGCGCGCGAGCAGGAGCGTTCCGAGAAGACCAATCCCGCTACCGAGGTCGCAGACCGTGTCGCCGCGGGACGGGCGGGCAAAGTAGGCGAGGCAAAAGCTGTCCGTCCCCGGCGGGAAGAGGGCGGTGTCGTAATAAAAGCAGGGGCCGCGCGGCCAGAGCTCGTCGCGTTTTTCCATGTGATGACCCTTTCTGATGATAAAAATAAGGACGCGCTTTCGCGCGTCCTTATTTTTTAAGTACCCTTAGACCTTAGGCCTGGGAGATGGCGCCGTTGGGGCAGGTATCAGCGCAGGAGCCGCAATCCAGGCAGGCATTTGCGTCGATCTGATACTGGGAATCGCCCTGGGAAATAGCACCGACGGGGCAAGCGTCTGCGCAAGCACCGCAGCTGACGCAGGCAGAGCTAATCTGATAAGCCATAATTAGTACCTCCATAAGTTGATGTCGCTATTATAGCATGTCAAAGCGAAAATGCAAGAGTCAGAATGCAGGAAAATATTGAATTTTCTGTGTCATTTACGGTGTTTATTTTTGAATAAACCGGTCAAAAATGAAAGGACGAAAAGGAAGCGGAGGGTAGAGCAATGAATGACCGGAAATTCAGCCTGAAGGCTGAGCATGTGCTGCGCTGTGCGCAGGCGGCGGCGGGCGAGCTGGGGCACGGCTATGTGGGCTGCGAGCACCTGCTGCTCGCGATGCTGCGCGAGGAGGACGACGCGGCCTGCCGCGCGCTGAATGCCTCGGGCGTCTACGAGACGGCAGTGCGCGAGAGGATGATCGAAAAGCTGGGGCGCGGCACGGCGGAAAGATCGACCGTGCAGGGGCTCACCCCGCACGCGCGCTGCGCGGTCGAGCTGGCTGTGGGCGAGGCGCTGCGCGCGGGCAGCGGAGAGATCGAGGCGGGACACCTGCTGCTTGGCATTCTGCGCGACAGCGGGAACATGGCCGTGCGGCTGCTGCGATCGCTGGGTGTGGATACCAAAAAGCTGTACAGCGACACGCTGCGCGCGATGAGCCTGTCGCCGCGCAAGCTCCCGCTGCCCGAGGTGCGTGCAAGCCGCGCGGAGGCGAAAAACGGCAAGACGCTCTTGGAATTCTCGCGCGATCTGACGGCGATGGCGCGCGAGGGGCGGCTCGACCCCGTGATCGGGCGGGAAAAGGAAATCGCCCGCGCGCTGCGCATTCTGACGCGGCGGACGAAAAATAACCCCGTGCTCATCGGCGAGCCGGGCGTTGGCAAGACGGCCATCGCCGAGGGGCTTGCTGAAAAGATCGCGGCGGGCGACGTGCCGGAGGAGCTTGTGGACAAGCGCATCCTGCTGCTCGACCTCTCGGGCATGGTGGCAGGGACAAAGTACCGCGGCGAGTTTGAAGAGCGCATCCGCGCCGTGCTCGACGAGGTGCGGCGCGACGGCAATGTCATTTTGTTCATCGACGAGCTGCACACCATCGTCGGCGCGGGCAGCGCCGAGGGAGGCGGTGGACGCGGCGAATATTCTAAAGCCCGCCCTCGGGCGCGGGGAGATCCGCGTCATCGGCGCGACGACGCTCGAGGAGTACCGAAAATTCATCGAAAAGGACGCCGCGCTCGAGCGGCGCTTCCAGAGCGTGCAGGTCGGCGAGCCGGACGAGAAGCAGGCGCTGCAAATTTTGCATGGCCTGCGGCCAAAGTACGAGGCGTATCACGGCCTTTCCATCGAGGACGAGGCGTTGCGCACGGCGGTGACGCTCTCAAAGCGGTATCTGCCCGACCGTTTTTTGCCGGATAAAGCTATCGACCTTATCGACGAGGCGGCGGCAGGCGTGAAACTGTCCGCGCGCAGCGCCTCGCCCGAACTGAAAGCGCTCGAAGAGAAGGCGAGCGCCGCCGCGCGGGACAAGGAAACTGCCATCCGCGCGCAGGACTATGAAAAGGCGGCGCGGCTGCGCGACGCGGAGGAGAGCTTCCGCGCGCAGGCGGCAGCTGAGCGGAAAAAACAGGCGCGCGAGGCGGAAAAGACCGCTGTGCGCGTGACGGCGGAGGACATCGCCGCCGTGGTGTCGAACTGGACGGGCATTCCGGTGACAAGGCTCAACGAGAGCGAAAGCGCGCGGCTTTTGACGCTTGAAGAAACGCTGCACGCGCGCGTCGTCGGGCAGGAGGACGCGGTGCGCGCCGTGGCGCGCGCCATCCGCCGCGGGCGCGTCGGCGTCAAGGATCCGAAACGGCCTGTCGGGTCGTTCCTCTTCCTCGGGCCCACGGGCGTGGGCAAAACGGAGCTCAGTAAAGCGCTCGCCGAGGCGGTATTTGGCAGCGAGGACGCAATGATCCGCATCGACATGAGCGAGTATATGGAAAAACACACCGTCTCGCGCCTGATCGGCTCGCCGCCGGGCTACGTCGGCTACGACGAGGGCGGGCAGCTGACGGAAAAGGTGCGGCGCAAGCCGTACTCCGTTGTGCTTTTCGACGAGATCGAAAAGGCGCACGAGGACGTGTGGAATATCCTGCTGCAAATTATAGAGGACGGCGTCGTGACGGACGCGCAGGGGCGCAAGGTGGACTTTCGCAACACGGCGGTCATCATGACGTCGAACATCGGGGCAAAGAGCATCACGGCGGCGGGCACGCCGCTCGGCTTTGCGCCGGAGGAGCAGAAAAGCGCCGACGCGCAGTTCGCTGCCGTGAAGGCGGCGGTGATCGCGGAGCTGCGGCGGACGTTCCGGCCGGAATTTTTGAACCGCGTGGACGAGACGATCGTCTTTCGCCGCTTATCGCGCGAGGACTGCGCCGAGATCGCGCGGCGGCTGCTTGCGCAGACCGTTTCCCGCGCCGCGGCGCTCGGCATCACGCTTGAGGCGGACGAGGAGTGCGCGGTCTCCCTCGCCGAGCGGGGCTACGATGTTTCCTACGGCGCGCGTCCCCTGCGGCGGCTCATCCGCGGCGAGGTGGAGGACGCGCTCGCGACCTGCCTTTTGGACGGCACGCTCGCAAGCGGCGACACGGCGGTTTTGGCGGCGGAAAACGGCACGCTCTGCGTGCGCCGGCGGGAGAAAGCGGCGGCCGCCGCCCTCGGCGACGTCGGTGCGCAGAAGGCGTGAAAAAAGGGACGCATCAGACAGAAGACCCGACCGATGGACGCTCATCGGTCGGGTCTTCATGCTTGTGTACGGACTTTTTGCGGTCCGAATGATGCGAGGCCTTTTTTGCCCTTGAAGGGATGAAGCCGGCTTGGCAAACCGGAAGCTGTTAAAGAGGATGATTCCAATATTCTACAGCATTTCCGTTCACGTCATAAAAAAAAGTAATGCTGCCCGCATTGATCGGCAGGACGATCGCAAAGGGCTGATCGCTGTCGATATCGATCGCTTGTTTGGCGTGGCCATCATCAATTTGAAGCTGCTGCACCTGCTGCTGATTCATGGAAATCAATGCGCGCTCATTAGCACCCTCTGTGGTGAACTCTGCAATTCCTTCCTGGATCTCCGAGAGTTTTCCACCCGCGCGGAAGAAATATCCGAAGGAAAGTCCCGGGCGATTGACATAGACGGAAAAAGTGTGGTCGCTCATGTCCTGCGGATAAGAAATATATGCAGCCATCGTGTTAGAAACACTTCCATCGATCGCCCAATCCTCCTTGATCTTCTGCGACGAACGAATGTCAGCCTCTAGATTGCCCGATGCTATACCAATGTCGTTACTTACATAAAGAAACCCAACAAATACGCTGCAAGCTAGAAGAATCCCTATCACAGTTTTAAGAACTATCTTTTTCATGGCTATCAAAACTCCTTAGCAGATTCCTGATTTTTTGCCCCGGATGCGCCCTTCCTCATTCAAAGCGCTCAACGGTCGTTGCGAGGTCGTAGCTTGCCTTGAGCGCCTTGAGCTTTGCCATCGGCTCGCCCGCGGAGTGCTTGTCGAGCGCGGCGCGGTCGCGCCAGTGCTCCACGAGCAGCACGCAGTTTTCCTCGGCAAGAGGCCGGTAGTAGTCGTACTGCATGCAGCCCTCTTCCGCGAGGACGGCGGCGCGCAGGCCGCTTCGCTCCATCTCCGATGCAAAGTCATTAGCCTTTTCGCCGCGATAGAGAACGTGAAGTAAAATGCTTTCCATAAAGTAACGCTCCTTTCCTGCTTGTTCATATTACGATACGTCGATCATTTCGAGGTATTTGTAGCCGTTTTCGGCAATGTGGTCCTTGCGGCCCTGCAAATTGTCGCCGAGCAGCAGATCAAACGAGTGTGCCGTCGCCTCCGCGTCCTCGGGCATGACCTTGATGAGACGGCGCGTTTCGGGGTTCATGGTCGTCAGCCACATCATCTCCGGGTCGTTCTCGCCGAGACCCTTGGAGCGGTCGACCTTGTAGCGCTTGCCCTCAAGGGTTTTGACGATGTCGTTTTTCTCCTTGTCGGTGTAGGCGAACCACGTCTTTTCGCCGCAGGTGATCTCAAAAAGCGGCGTTTCGGCGATGTAAACATAGCCCTCGCGGATCAGCGTGGGGCAGAGGCGGTAGATCATCGTCAGGATGAGCGTCCGGATTTGGAAGCCGTCGACATCGGCATCGGTGCAGAGGATGACCTTGTTCCAGCGAAGATTGTTGATATCAAAGGCGTTCAGATCCTTGACGAACTTGCCGGGGACCTCCACGCCGCAGCCGAGCACCTTCAAAAGGTCGGTGATGATCTCACTCTTGAAAATGCGCGGATAGTCGGCCTTGAGGCAGTTTAAGATCTTGCCGCGCACGGGCATGATGCCCTGAAACTCGCCGTCGCGCGAGAGCTTGACGCTGCCGAGGGCGCTGTCGCCCTCGACGATGTAGATCTCGCGGCGCGAGACGTCGCGCGTGCGGCAGTCGACAAACTTTTCGACGCGGTTTGAGATGTCGATGCTGCCGGAGAGCTTTTTCTTGATGTTCAGGCGCTGCTTTTCCGCGCTCTCGCGGCTTCGTTTGTTGATGAGCACCTGCTCGGCGATCTTGAGCGCGTCGACGCGGTTTTCGATGAAATAGGTCTCGAGGCGGGACTTCAGAAAGTCCGTCATCGCCTCCTGCACGAACTTGTTCGTGATGGCCTTTTTCGTCTGGTTCTCGTAGCTCGTCTGCGTGGAGAAGTTGTTCGAGACGAGAATGATGCAGTCCTCAATGTCCTGCCAGGCGATGCGCGCCTCGCCCTTCTGGTATTTGTTGTTGTCCTTGAGATACTTGTCGATGGCGTAGACAAAGGCGGTCTTAGTCGCCTTTTCGGGGCTGCCGCCGTGCTCGAGCCACGAGGAGTTGTGATAGTGCTCGATGCGCTGCACCTTATTCGAGAAGCAGCACGCGCAGGAGAGCTTGACCTTGTATTCGGGCTTGTCCTCGCGGTCGCGGCCGCGGCGCTCCGTCTCCCAGAAAACGGGCGTGGTCAGCGCGTCCTCGCCCGCCAGCTCGCTCACATAGTCGATGATGCCGTTTTCGTAGAGGAAGTCCTGCGTCTCGAAGTGGCCGGGGAGGACTTCGTTTTTGAAGCGGAACGTGATGCCCGCGTTGACGACGGCCTGACGGCGCAGCGTTTCGACATAGTAGTCGGCGGGAATGTCGATATCGGTAAACACGTCGAGGTCGGGCAGCCAGCGCGTGCGCGTGCCGGTTTTGCGGCCGCGGTCGGTCGGCTCGATCCTGAGCTCATCGCCCTTTTTGCCCACGGGCTCGCCGCGCTCAAAGTGCAGGGAGTATTTGTTCCCGTCGCGCCAGACGGTCACGTCCATGTAGCGCGAGGAATACTGCGTCGCGCAGGCGCCGAGGCCGTTGAGGCCGAGGGAATATTCGTAGTTGTCGCCGTCCAAGTTGTTGTACTTGCCGCCGGCGTAGAGCTCGCAGTACACGAGCTCCCAGTTGAAGCGCTTTTCCTTGGGGTTATAGTCCACAGGGCAGCCGCGGCCCATGTCCTCTACTTCGATGCTGTGGTCTAAGTAGCGGGTGACGGTGATGAGCTTGCCGTGCCCCTCGCGCGCCTCGTCGATGGAGTTCGAGAGGATCTCGAACACGGCGTGCTCGCAGCCGTCCAGTCCGTCCGAGCCGAAAATAACGCCCGGGCGCTTGCGCACACGGTCCGCGCCCTTGAGGGACGAGATGCTCTCGTTGCCGTAATTCGTTTTTTTTGCTTCTGCCATTGGGGTTTCTCCATTTCGCCGAAATTTACGATTCTGATCTTCAAACACAAAACTTAGTACATTATACGATTTTTTGACCACAATGGCAAGTGGCCGCGGCAGATTTTTGCCTTTGGCGGGAAAATGCAGAAATTCGCGGGAATTTCTGCGCCAATTATGTCGAAAGACGTCGAACATAACAAAGCGTTAACCGGCGGGAACGCACTGGAGCAACAAAGTTATTCACAGTTTCCACAGAGTTTTCCACATCGTTATGTCAACAGAATAACCGCGGATAAACCATGAATGGACACGCTTCCGCCTCTTCAGCGCGGAAAGGGCATTTTCGTCAATTTAACACTTGACGGCATTTGTCGCTTGCACTTGTCAGGAGGACATGCTAAAATTTTGTTAAGAATTTATGAAGAAGCGGCGCGGTGGGGAGATAAAGACCGCTCCGCCGCGCCCAAAAAGGCAGGGAACGCTATGGAAAAGAGACAAAAAACCTCCCTGACGATGTGTCTTGTGGCCATCGGCATCGTGTACGGCGATATCGGTACCTCACCGCTGTACGTGATGAAGTCCATTTTGGAGGGGAACGGCGGCATCACGCAGCTCAACGAGTCGTTCATTGTCGGCGCGCTGTCGCTCATCATCTGGACGATCACGCTGCTCACGACCATCAAGTACGTGCTCATCGCCATGAAGGCGGACAACCACGGCGAGGGCGGTATCTTCTCGCTCTATTCGCTCGTGCGCAGCTGCGGCAAGTGGCTCATCGTGCCGGCGATGCTTGGCGGCGCGGCGCTGCTTGCCGACGGCGTGCTGACGCCTGCGGTGACCGTGACCTCGGCGGTTGAGGGACTTCGCAGTATCGCGATGATGGACAGGCTCCTCGGAGGCCGCCAGACGGGCGTCATCATCATCACGCTCTGTATCATCGCGTCGCTTTTTGCCGTGCAGCACGCGGGCACGAGCCGCATCGGCAAGGCCTTTGGCCCGGTGATGCTCGTGTGGTTCCTCTTCCTCGGTGCGACGGGGGCGATGAACATTTTCTCCATGCCGCAGGTGCTCCGGGCGTTCAACCCCGCGCACGCGGTGGAGCTTCTCGTGAGCCCTTATAATAAACTCGGCTTTATGATCCTCGGCAGCGTGTTTCTGGCCGCGACGGGCGCGGAGGCGCTGTATTCCGACATGGGCCACGTCGGCCGCGAGAGCATTTACATCAGCTGGCCGCTCGTCAAGATCTGCCTGATCCTCAACTATCTGGGGCAGGGGGCGTGGCTGCTCAGCAGTCGGGGCGACGCGGCGCTTGCATCGCTTGAGAGCCTGAACCCGTTCTTTTTGATGCTGCCCGGCGCGCTGCGTCCGGTGGCGGTCATTTTGAGCGCACTCGCGGCGGTGATCGCATCGCAGGCGCTCATCACAGGCTCCTATACGCTGGTATCGGAGGCCATCCGCCTCGACCTGATGCCGCACCTGAAGGTGCAGTATCCCGCCGAGACCAAGGGTCAAATCTACATCGACACGGTCAACAAGATCCTCTGGGTGGGCTGCACGTTCATCGTGCTGCTGTTCCGCTCGAGCGCGCGCATGGAGTCGGCCTATGGCCTTGCCATCACGGTGACGATGCTGATGACAACGCTGCTTCTGTTCGTGTATCTTTCCCGTGTGCGAGGGAAGAAAGCGCTCGCGTGGGGCGTGCTCATTGTCTTCGGCGCGATCGAGACGGTGTTTTTCCTCTCGAGCCTGTCGAAATTTGCGCACGGCGGCTATGTGGCGGTCATTATGGCGCTGCTGCTTTTGTCGATTATGATCATCTGGCACCGCGGCACGCAACTCGAGCAGAAATACAGCGTGCGGCTGAAGATCGGTGACTATACGGAGAATCTTGCCGCGCTGCGCGGCGACAGTGCATTGCCGGAGCTGACGCAGAACCTTGTCTACATCGGCAGCAGCGACGATATGGAGACGATCGATCGCAACACACTCTACTCCATCCTCGATAAGGACCCCAAGCGCGCCCGCGCCTACTGGTTTTTGAGTGTGCATGCTCGACGAGCCAAACGCGATGAACTATCAGGTCGAGACGTTTGGCACGGACTATATTTTCCGCGTAAAGCTCAACCTCGGCTTCAAGAATGACCAGCGCGTGAACATCTACCTGCGCCAGATCGCAGTCCTCCGCCCTCTTGTTATAAAGATTCGATTGAGCAGGTTGCTCGGCTATGCCGCGTGCGCGTCACGAACCAAATTGAATCGTAATAAGCCGGTGCGGAAGCATTGCAATATTTTATCAGGAAAGAAGGAATGCCCATGCTCAGTATCGGGATCGATGTGTCCAAAGGAAAAAGCACCGTGTGCGGAATGAAGCCAGGGGAGAGATCGTGTACGCTCCGTTTGAAGTTCAGCATACAAGAGAAGGAATGTTGGAGCTCGTATCACTGCTGCGCAGCAGCGGCGAAGAGGTTCGTGCCGTTTTGGAAAGCACCGGCAGCTACCATTGCCCGGTGGTGACTGCTTTATTGGAGAACGGATATTCGTCTCCGTCGTCAATTCGCTGCGGATGAAGCGGTTTTGCTCACAAAGTATCCGCAAGGTGAAGACCGATCGGATCGACGCTATGCAGATCGCTTTGTACGGCCTGGCCTATTGGCAAGAGCTTCAACCGGCCAGACTGCCGGAGGATACATATCGGGAGCTTCAGCTTCTGGCGCGGCAGTATTACCAGATGACCTCCCTTCTGATCAAAGCGAAGGTCGATTTTAACGCCATCTGTGACCAGGTTTTGCCCGGTATGCAGGAGCTCATGAGCGACCATGCAGGACGGCACAAGCTTTCGGACTTTGTCCTGCGGTATCATCACACCACTCACATCCTCGAAATGGGAGAAACGCGCTTTCGGAAGGATTATTGCAAATGGGCGGAAAAGAAGGGATACCGCAATTGCGAACGTATGGCAGCGCACATCTTTGCCACAGCTCAAAACGGTATCCCTGTGCTTCCCAATGCACCATCCACGCAGATCGTCATTACGGAAGCGATACGAGTCCTCCACACAGTGGAGGCGTCCCGTGACGCTATTTTAACACAGATGCAGGCTCTCGCCAAGACTCTGCCGGAATATTCTCTCGTGCGCGAAATGCCCTGCATCGGGGATACATTGGCTCCGCGCCTGATCGCGGAGATCGGAGATGTCCGACGCTTTCACAGCAAGCGGGCTCTCATCGCATACGCCGGCATCGATGCGCCGCCGTACCAGTCCGGCAAATTCTGCGCGAATAACCGGCATATCTCCAAGCGGGGAAATCGCTATCTGCGTAAGACCGGGTACGAAGTCATGCAGAGCTATGTGATGCACAAACCGGCAAACGATCCGATTTTTACGTTCATTGAGAAAAAACGCGGCGAGGGGAAGAGTGGTAAACTCGCTATGGTGGCAGGCCTGAATAAGTTCCTCCGAGTCTATTATGGCAAGGTCACAGAGCTCTACCGCAGCTTGCCGGCAATAGAATGAGCTGAGATCTCCAATACTTTATTTGAGGCGGCCAAGCATTCCGCTTTGCCGTCTCTGCTTTGCTATACTCTTTTTTCTGCCGATAACTTTTTTTTAATTAGGGCTTGACTTTTAGCAGGTTTACAGCAGCATCAGGATAACGCCGTACACGACGCTTGCGAGCGTGCCGAACACGATGACCGGCCCCGCGACGACGAACATCTTTGACGCCATGCCGGTGATGAAGCCCTCTGGTTGTGTCAAGATAGACATACAATTTTTCTCGAAATTTTTTCAGCTGCCTCCAAAGTGGGGGTGCTTATTGTTTTAGCTAGCCGTTACAAATGGAGTGACCTACGCCATTGGACGATCTGTTCCTGAAGTGTCTGTGCCTCTGAAAAAATTGTTTCCATAAAATCACTCCTTTGTTACGTTGAACGAGGGATACAATTACACCGCCGTATAGCCGCCGTCCACGGCCACGGTGATCCCGCTGACATAGCTGGCCTCGGGGAGGCCAGGAACAGCACCGCCTGGGCGATCTCCTCCGCCTTGCAGGGCCGCCCGCCCGGCCCGCCCAGCCGGCGCAGCTTCTCCTCCTGCTCCTCAGAGGGGAAGGAGGAGATGTAGCTGTTGAACAGCGGGGTTTCGCAGATGGTGGGGCACACCGCGTTGGCCCGCACGCCGTACTGGGCGTAGTCCGCGGCGATGGCTCGTGTCAGGCCCACGATGGCCGTCTTGGACGCACAGTAGGCCGGGTCGTTCTTGGTGGCTACCAGACCGGAGGTGGAGGACATGCTGACCACACAGCCGCGGCGTTCCCGCAGATAGGGCAGGGCATACTTGCAGTTGAGGAACACGCCGTTGAGGTTTACGTTGAGCACATTGTGCCAGACCTCCTCGGTCATGTCCTCCAGCAGGGTGTCCCGCTCCACAGTACCCGCGTTGTTGACCAGAATATCCAGCCCGCCGAAGCGCTCCACCGCCGTCTTGACCGCCCGCTCCACCTCCTGGGCGCAGGTGACGTTGGTCTGACAGAACGCCGCGCCGCCGCCCAGCTCCCGGGCCAGGGCCTCACCCTCCGGGCGGCACATATCCGCGATCAGGACGTTGGCCCCCTCTTGACAGAACAGGCGCACGATGGCCTGCCCGATTCCCTTTGCCCCGCCGGTGACCAGGGCCGCCTTTCCTTTGAGCTTCATATCTCAAAAACTCCCTTCTTGGTGCTTGACGCAAAATTAGGAAAATGCACACACAGCCGCCCCGCATCCCTGCAGGACACCCATGTGCACGGCATGGCAAAAAACAATAAGGGGTTACAGGGGCTTTTTGTCCTCCTCCGCCACGGCGGCGATGCGCTGGGCGAAATACTTCCGGAACGCCTCGGGGCCGTGCTTGCGGGCATACTCCCACATCTCCTGATTTTCCTTGGTGCCGGGCAGCTCCATCCCGATGCTGAAGGTCTCTTTGGCAAAGGGGACGATCTGCTGCATGCCCATCATGTCGGAGACCAGATTGTAGATCTCCTTGTGGGCGGTGAGGGTGTAGGGTGACAGGCGGAGCATCCGCCGGGCCAGGCGCATCACCGCGTCGTCCAGCTTGTCCACCGGGACCACTTGGTTGAACAGTCCGTAGCGGTAGCCCTCCTCGGCGGTAGTGGCCTCGCCGGTAAAGGCCTTCTGCTTGGCGATATTCATGGGAATTTTGTAGGCGTCCCGGGCAGATAGATGGTGTAGCCCATGCCCAGGGGCAAACTCCAGGTTGTCAAACACGGTGGTATCGGCGGCGATGAGACAGTCGAATGTCATGGCCATGAACCAGCCCCCACCCAGCACGCTGCCCTTCATGGCGCCGATGGTGGGCTTGCGCATGTTGCGGATCTTCATCCACAGGTCGATCTCCTCCTGGGTGTTTTCCCGGCGGAACATCCAGTCTACGGTGTCCTCCTCATTGTTGTTCAGGCTGGCTTCCGGATCGCCGACGTCAAAGCCGCTGCAGAAGTGGTCCCCCTTGCCGCAGAATACGACCACGCGGACTTCCCGGTCCCGGACGGCCTCATCCACAGCCTCGTTCAAGGCCAGAAACATCTCTCTGGAGATTTTATTGCCCTCCTCGGGGCGGTTAAGGCAAATCTTTCCGATGGCGCCAATCTTCTCATAGAGCACCTGGGAACTGGACAATTTCATCAACTACACTCCTTTTCTTGCTTAGATTTCAGATTTTAGTATAGTGCTCAATTAATGTCTTGAACAGCAACAATGATTTTACGGCGTATCAACAAAAAATCGCCGGTAAAAGCGACGAAATTTTTCGGATTTATTTTATTAAATTTTATTAAATTAGTGAACTAGCTAGAAAAAGAATTGAAAATAAAGAGGAAGGGCCTGCACTCTGTAACAGAGCGCCGGCCCGTATCTGCAAAATAGAGAGCCTACCCAGCAGGGGGGCGAGATGGAAAAGGGGAGCTAGTCTGCCTGCGCCAACAGGCGCCCGCAGTACCGGCGGGCGTGCTCTACAAATTTTTGCACGTCGGGATTCCGGTTTCCTTTTTCCGTCAGGATGTAGACGTCGTAGGAGAACGTCTCCTCATCGTCAAAGTATACCACGCGCAGATTCTCCGGGATGCTGGAGGCGTCCAAAGGTTGTCCACGATGAGGGAGATGCCCTGCCCGGTCTGGGCAAACTGCGTCAGCAGGTCCAGCCCCTCGCCCAGGAAAAAGCTGGGGCTCAAAGCCGTATTTCCTGCACTGCTCCAGCAGAAAGGGAGCGTCGAAATAGCCCTCACCCGGCACTCCGATGAGTTCACCCTTCAAATCCTGCACACCGACGCGCCCGCGCCGGGCAAAGGGATGTCCTTCGTTTACATAGAGGCACCGTCTGTTTCGGAACAGGATGATGTGATCAAATATCGTGTCGTCTTTGGGGCCGCTGCATAAGGCCAGGTCGATATCCTTTTCCAGGAATTTTTTGCGCATGTCCACGTCGGTAAAGCAGTACTGCTCACATTTGATCTCAGGGTTCCGGGCAAAGAAGGAGAACAGCAGGTCGATGGGGACACAGGCAAAAAAGCCGTGAGGGAAGGCTACCCGCAGCCGCCTGGAGAGCGCGGCCCGGTCCCGGTCCAAGGCATGGAGCATGGCGCTGTGGCTGCTGAGGATCTGTTTTGCGTGCTGGTACGTGATCTGACCGGCAGGCGTCAACTGAATTCCGTTGAGGGTGCGGATCAGCAGGGGCTGCCCCAGCTCCTCTTCCAAGCTCTGGATGCTGCGGCTGAGACCCTGCTTTGAGATATACAGCTCCTGGGACGCCTTGGAAATGCTTCCCTCATCACAGGCTCTCACAAAATATTTCAGCTGCATTGTATTTATGAAAACCACTCCCCCTGCCGTGAATTTGTCATACTGCTGTGATGAATCATACTACATGCGGAGAAAAAATGCAACCGGAGAGACGCCGGGTCCGGCCGGTATACTGCGCTCAGCGCATCTTCAGCCGCTTCACCAGTGCTCCGTCGGGGGTGACCACGGCGGTCTCATAGGTGGTGTACACCACCATGCCCGGTCGGGCGCCCCGGGCTTCTTCACGTATTTTACCGGCGTGTAGTCCACCGGCACCTTGCCCGACTCCCTACCCTGGGAGAACCAGGCGGCCAGACAGGCCGCCTCCTGGAGGCTGCCTGGGTCGGGGGTCCGCCCCTGGTGAACAGGATGACGTGGGTGCCGTGTATCTTCTGGGTGTGAAGCCAGATATCCCCCTTGGCGGCCAGCTTACAGGTGAGCAGGTCGTTTTGGGTGTTGTTCTTGCCCACCGCGATGCGCAGCCCTGCGGAGGAGCAAAATTCCATGGGCTTGGAGGACGCACGCTTCTCCCGGCCCTTGGCCTTGGAGGGGCGGCACAGGTAACCGGTGTCCACCAGCTCCTGGCGGATCTCCTGCAGGTCCCGCTCCCCCTCGGCCAGGGTGATGTTCTCCAACACGCTGTTCAGGTAGTCCAGCTCCCGCCGGCCCTTCTCCATCTGGACGGTGAGCATCTGCTCGGCGGTCTTGGCCTTGTTGTACCCTTGTAGTATTTGGCCGCGTTCTGCTGGGGGGTGAGCAGCGGGTCCAGGGGGATCTCCACCTCCCGGCCCTCCGGGTCGTAGAAATCCGTCGCCCGCAGCCGTGCCATCCCCTTGTCCATGGCGTGGAAGTTGGAGGTGATGATATCCCCGTATTGGCGCAGCCGCTTCCGGTCCAGGGGTTGCGGTCAGCTCCCGGTCCTGGGTTGGCCAGCTTTCTGGTCAGGCGGTCCCGGGCGTTGGTCACCGAGCGGATCAAATCCTGCCCCCGCTGGCGGATGCGCTCCTGGTTTTCCCGCTGCTCATAAAACTGGTCCAGCAGCTGGGAAAAGGTGGGAAAGGGGTGAGACCGGCGGCGGAGCCGTACTGCTCCAGCGGAAGGAAGGAGAAATCCTTTGGGCGGCCGTCAATCGTGACCATCACGGGGGTAAAGCGATTTTCCTGTACATCCTTCAGCAGTCCCTCCAGCCCGTCCAACAGCCGCCGCCTGCCCTCCTGTCCCATGGCGTCCAGCCGCGCGTCGGTGCTTCCGCCCGCCCGGCAGGCCAGCTCCCGGCAGACCAGGGGGGACAGGCCGCCGAAGGCATCCAGCAGCCACTGGTCCGCCTGGGCCTGGGGCGGCGCGGCGGCGAGCAGGCGCTCCAGCTCACCGCGGTCCGGGCGGTGGGGTCCAGCTTGGCCTGGGCGGGGGGAGGCGGTAAAACAGCCCGGGCAGCACCTGGCGCCGGGCGGACATGTCCCCATCCACCCGGCGCAGGCAGTCGGTGATGCGCCCCTCTCCGTCCAGAAGGATCAGGTTGGAGTGGCGGCCCATGGCCTCCAGCACCAGGCGGCGCTCCACCCGGTCGCCCAGCTCGTCCAGCGCTTCCAGGCGGATCTCCACCACCCGCTCCAGGTGGGGCTGAGCGATGGACAGGATGCGGCCGCCCGACAGATGCTTGCGCAGCAGCATGCAGAACATGGGGGGCGCGTCCGGGTTCTCCCGGGGGAGCTGGGTCAGCTGGGGCCGGGGATGGTTGGGATTGGCGGACAGCAGCAGCTTTACGTTCCCGCCGGGGGCGCGTAGGGCAAGCACCACCTCATCCCGGCCCGGCTGATAGATTTTGTCGATTCTGGCCCCGGACAGGGCGCCGTTCAGTTCATGGACCAGCCCGGACAGGCACAGAGCGTCCAGCGGCATAAGATCACCTCGTTGATATAATCGGCGCGCCCTTGAACTGCGGCGCGCCTGAATTTTCTATGGGGACCTGGCCAGGGCGCGGGGTCCCGGCCGGAGAAAAAGCCGGACTATGTCAATCCGCCATGATGGCGGAAAACAGCTCGTTGAGCCGGTCCGTCCGCCCCTGGAGATACAGCCAGCCGAACAGCGCCTCCAGGGCGGTGGCGGTCTGGTACTCCTCCCGGCTGGCGGCCCGGGGGACGGAGTGGGGCGCGGTATTCCGTCCCCGGCGGAACACGCCGCTCTCCTCCTCGTCCAGCAGCGGGAGGATGCGTGCGGCGGCGGCAGCCTGGGCGGGGGCGGGCACATACTGCACAGTGGCCCGGTGCAGGTCTTGGGCCTTGGCCCTGCCGTGGAGACAGAGTCAGGAGCGGACCATTACCTCAAACACGCTGTCTCCCAGATGGGCCAGCCCCAGGCTGGACAGGGAGAGCAGGAGGTCCCGGGGCATATCCAAGTGAAAATAATCTGTCATATTCAGCACCAACCTTAAAATAAACAGTTTATCTTATCACGTTTTTATAGGAATGACAAGTGGGCGGGGCCCATGGTTCCCCACTTTTCGGCGTGGGTGACTTGATGACGAGCCTTCAAAATGCTCATTTTTACTGACGGCGATTTTGGGGTGGTCATTTTTCTCGGTCATACCTATTGACTTTGCTTTTCATTTCTCCATATACTTGCCTTAACACGGAGGTGTTGGTATGTGGGAAGGAATAAGCCTGAAAGATTTCCAGAATAACATATACAGAAATTTCTATTCAGAGAGTGATATTGAACTTATCAATGGTGCAGAAGACGCTGATTTGGCGAGCATCAAGCGTCTTATCAATAAGGCAAGGAAAATTGGAGATTACGATACAGCATTTTCTCTGGAAGATATGTATGTGGAGCTTCTGAGGATTCCTGCCAAACATTATGCCACATTGCCTCCCCGGTCTGAAATAGAAGCAGAGTATCAAAGAATCTTACGAGAGGGCTTAGAAGAGCTGGAAAAGCGCAATAAATCAAAATAGACAGACAGGCGTTCTTTGGGTGAACACCTGCCTGTCCGTTTTTATATGCACTCGCCATGCTCCTGATAGTATTTGATGATGCTATCGATGGGCGCACCGCCATTCTGAACCAGTTCAAGGTCAGGGTTTCTCACCTTAGCTTCTTGCTTCACCATTGGGATTTCCGGCTTCACCTCGTCATGCATATGCATTTCATTGAACATGAGTAGGTCAAATCCCGAGAGGGGTTGTGCTTCATCTTCCTTGCCGCAATAATATCCGGGAGCCTCAATGACACCACCGCCATCTGTCGGATGAACTTCAAACGGGATGTTTTTCATCATATCATCAAGCTCTTGCCCCACAGAGCTGGTCTGTAAATATAGCTTGTCGGTTTCGGAAGGCTTCACGTCTGCTAAAGAACTATCATTACTTTCGAGGAGTTGGGACGGGCGCTGATACAGAGGGGCTTTTGATGTTTGAGACCCAAACAGCATCTTGGCTCGCAAGACCTCATATGAGTATCCCCGTCCCATGTTTTGCATACTTTTTATGGCACCATTCAGCCTTTCGGTCGTAGCATTCGTTTTCCGACCTTCGACATCAAAGTAGTTGAAAATCTCGTTCTCCCATGTTTTGAAGGTCCTGTTGGCAATCCTTCTCATTTCTGCGTATTCATCCATACGTCTGGGAATCCTGCTTTTCCATTTCCAATACGCCTGATGTGCCGTCTCTCTGTTCTCTGCCTTATAGATTTGGAAGAACAAATCCCGGAGTGTGGCTAAGACTCTGAATTCATGATAAGCGTCACAGATTTCTACGAGTTTATTGAGCCGCCAATCAGCCATGTTCTCAGGGTTCATTTTGAACATATAGGAATCAATGTTCAATTCCGTAAACCTGTCCCATTCTGCCTGCCTTTTATCCTTGTTCGGAATCGCCTCGATTTTCTTGCGGATATCATCGCATATCATCTTTCTGGCAGACTCCACGGACTCAAGAAACAGTTTCACGACATGGAATTTATCGACCACATGAATTGCCTGCGGCAACACTGCTTCGATAGCCGATTTATACCCGGCACACATATCCGTTGTAGCAACCTCTACCTTATCAAGGTTCTTGAACCTTAACAAATCCCGGGTAACATCGTCCTTTTTGACGCTTCGCCCCATTTCCAGAATGATGGCGTTTTCGAGGTCAACATAGACCGGGCGCATCTGCTTTTTGAAGATGGCATTCATCCAGACCCAGCACTCGCGGAGCCTTCACATCCGGTTCTTTAACCGAAGAATATCTGTATAGCTTTCAAATGCCGTTGCAACTGTCGTTGCTCGAATCCGTAGCGTTCTGCAACGGATGTAAAAGTATTATTCAGGGCGTCCTTCTGGATGGTCTCCCGCAGCCTCTTAGTCAGCTTTCCGCCGTCGTCGATGCAATCCCGGACTTGAATTTGCTTTTTGCACCCATGTATCGAATTTTATTGCCATATTTTTGAGGCAATCATCTTTGGGTAATACAACTTTGAATTTTGAAATATAATCCTTGTTGGCATGAGGAACGGTAGAACCAGTATTGACTTTCTTGAATACAGATTGATATTTTTGCATGATTACATATACAAAACTATCTGTCACTCTACCATTAACCTTTTCCAATTTTGCAAATGTAGACCCCAACGCACCATAATGAGCGCCGTCCATAATTGTATCTCCTGCCGTCGTAATCATTCCTTGCTTTTTACAATACGATATCGGCAAGGCGTTTAACCATGATATGGAATAAGATTGTTCCTCGTTTGTATCGAATCGGTAGGAAATACGGCCTTTTACAAAACGGAAAAAGTTAAACCTCCCACCCCTTTTTTACAACCTCACGATTCCAGACCATCTTGCCGCCGCAAGGGGCGTTTATAGCGAGTTTCCCCACCGCGTTTTTTCTCAATGAATGTAAAAATCGGATCGTTTGCCGGCTTGTGCATCACATAGCTCTGCATGACTTCGTACCCGGTCTTACGCAGATAGCGATTTCCCCGCTTGGAGATGTGCCGGTTATTCGCGCTGAATTTGCCGGACTGGTACGGCGGCGCGTCGATGCCGGCGTATGCGATGAGCGCCCGCTTGCTGTGAAAGCGGCGGACATCCCCGATCTCCGCGATCAGGCGTGGAGCCAGCGTGTCCCCGATGCAGGGCATTTCGCGCACGAGAGAATATTCCGGCAGGGTCTTGGCGAGTGTCTGCATCTGTGTTAAAATAGCGTCACGGGACGCCTCCACTGTGTGGAGGACTCGTATCGCTTCCGTAATGACGATCTGCGTGGATGGTGCGTTGGGAAGCACAGGGATACCGTTTTGAGCTGTGGCAAAGATGAGCGCTGCCATACGTTCGTGATTGCGGTATCCCTTTTTTTCCGCCCATTTGCAATAATCCTTCCGAAAGCGCGTTTCTCCCATTTCGAGGATGTGAGTGGTGTGATGATAGCGCAGGACAAAGTCCGAAAGCTTGTGCCGCCCTGCATGGTCGCTCATGAGCTCCTGCATACCGGGCAAACCTGATCACAGATGGCGTTAAAATCGACCTTCGCCTTTGATCAGCATGGAGGTCATCTGGTAATACTGCCGCGCCAGAAGCTGAAGCTCCTGATATGTATCCTCCGGCAGTCTGGTCGGTTGAAGTTCTTGCCAATAGGCCAGACCGTACAAAGCGATCTGCATAGCGTCGATTCGATCGGTCTTCACCTTTGCGGATACTTTGTGAGCAAAAACCGCTTCATCCGCAGCGAATTGACGACGGATACGAGACGAATATTCTCAGCCAGCGGTAATAGCCGGATTCGCTCAGGCACAGGACACGGCACATCTCCTTTGCCGTGTAGACACCCTTGCGTTCGACTATGAACAGGTGTCGTTCACACGCTTTTACTTCTTGCGGTCTTTTGCGAAAAAACCGAGTGCGTCCTTGAGAATATTGTTCGCGGTCCGCAGCTCGGCATTTTCTCGCTCAAGCTCACGGATGCGGATCGTCTGCTCCTCTGCGCTCGGTGTCTTCGCGGGCGGTGTATTTCGGCGTATGCTGCGCCAATCCGCCAGCGTGTAGTACGCAACACCGAGCTGCTGCGCGGCTTTCTTCACGCCGATCTCGTCTGACAGCTTCAGCGCTTCTTCCTTGAATTCTTTTTGCTGTAATGTTTCATTGCGATTCCCTCCGTCTCTGTTCTTTCAGTTTAACAGATTTTTGGGGATTTTGCGACTGCACTTACAGGGTACTACCACCGGCAAGGTAAAAGCCGTTGGGCCTGCGGCGGAAATGAAAGAATAATTCAAGTGCCATGCTGGGCTGTTGGCTGTACATTTTAAACCCAGTTCGCTTGTTTTAGGTGAAACCAAAATGGCAGGAAACTGAATGCATCCCCTCAAAAGGGATTGGCTCACCGTTCCGGCTTAAATTGGCTGTTTTTTTCCGACCCAAATTGGCTGTGCGCTCCCGGCGCTAACAACGGTCTTGAGGAACGACGCGTATTAAAAGTCTGGATGACTATTTGATACAAAGTGGAATGGTGAAAAGAAACTGGATGGAATTATCGTAGATGCATGGATTAATTCTTTTGAATGTTGGTGGAAACACAAAAAGCGCATTATGTCAGTGTTTACCGGCAATTTGCACACTACCTCACCGGATTGGGTTATAAAGCGTATATCCCACCACCTTTTACAAATAAAACGCAACTATACTCCGTATGTTTTCACATCCGCGGAAATGAAACGATTATTTGAGGCATGCGACAATATTCCCGCGAGACGCAGCAGTTTGACAAAAGCAGAAGTTTGGCTCCCGGTTATGGTTAGATGCTTTATGGTTGCGGTTTGAGGGTTGGCGAAGCAGTTTCTCTCCAAAATAAAGATATTGACTGGACAGAGGGGAACTCTTTTGATCAGGGCTGCCAAAGGAAACAAAGATCGGTTGGTTCCCATGAGTAACTCGCTGATTGATGTTTGCCGTACATATCATAGTATTGCGCATCCATTTCCTAATTCCTGAGGATTTCTTTTTTTATAATCACAAAACAACCTCTTTCAACTTCTTACCCCTATATTTGGTTAA
>VOFC01001467.1_pt1 | contig 48000 bp, 76 predicted proteins | sample 5384161 | NCBI WGS metagenome assembly VOFC01 (sample SAMN12384722, study PRJNA508395) | human gut metagenome | isolation source: healthy gut B | host: Homo sapiens | reverse complement strand
AGACCTCGGGCGTGGCGCGCGTGACGATCACCGTTCCCAAGCAGGAGACGTCTGATTCCGAGAAGGGTGAAAGTTCTGATGGTACCGACACCACCGCTGGTACCGATACCACCGATGGTACCGATGCCCAGTCCACGGATGGCGCCGATACCGCAACTGACGGTCAGACACCCACCGATTCTACCGACAATTCGTACGATAGCTACTAGACTGCTCGTACGCGAAAGGAAACATCATGGCTAAAGATTCCAGCTTCGACGTCGTGTCCGAGGTCAACATGCAAGAGGTCGACAACGCCTTCCAGCAGACCACGCGCGAGATTTCCCAGCGCTATGACCTTAAGGATTCCGGCGCCACGATCGAGCTTTCGAAGGGCGACAAGCTCTTTACGATAAACGCCCCGGCCGACTTTGTCTCCAAACAGATTGTCGACGTGCTGAGCTCCAAGCTCATCAAGCGCGGCATCGACCTCAAGGCCGTCTCGTGGGATGCTCCGCAGGCGGCATCGGGCGGCACCGTGCGCGTGCTCGGCCATATCGTCGAGGGTATCGACCAGGCGACCGCCAAGAAGATCAACAAGGACGTCAAGGACCAAAAACTCAAGGTCAAGGTAACCATCGAGGCCGATAAACTGCGCGTTTCCTCGGCCTCTAAAGACGCGTTTCAGACCGTTATCCAGTTCCTGCGCGACCAGGACTACGGCCAGCCGCTGCAGTTCACCAACTACCGCTAATATCAATCGAAAGGACTGCTCTCCAACATGGATACACCGTTGGGCTCCGTGCTCTACATCACCCTCGGGTGCGCTAAGAACGAGGTTGACACCGACCGCATGCGTTCTCTTTTGACCGCCGCGGGCTACGAGGAGGCATTCGATCCGCAGGATGCCGATATCGCCATCGTCAACACTTGCTCGTTCTTGGCCTCCGCAACGTCCGAGAGCATCGAGACCACGCTCGAGCTCGCCAACGAGGTTCAGGACGGCGTTCGTTCTTGCCCCATCGTCATGTGCGGCTGCGTGCCGTCGCGCTATGGCGACGACCTGCCTGACGAGCTGCCCGAGGTCGCTGCCTTTGTGAGGGCCGACGAAGAGGACGGCATCGTGGCGGTCATCGACGGCGTGCTGGGTGGCGAGCGCGAGATTGCCGCCTATATCCCGCAGGTCAAACGTACCGTCGAGGGTGCTGTCGCCTACGTCAAGATTTCCGATGGCTGCAATCGCTTCTGCAGCTTCTGCATGATTCCTTACATTCGCGGTCGCTATCATTCGCGTAATGCCGAGAGCATTATCTCCGAGGTGCGCGACCTGGTTGCCGGCGGTGTGCGCGAGATCGTGCTGATCGGCCAGGACACGGGCATTTGGGGTACCGACTTTGCCGACGAGGACGTCGCCGATGGCTCGCCGCGCAATCTGGCGCAGCTGCTGTGTGCCGTCGCCGAGGCCGTGCGCCCGCACAACGTCTGGGTCCGCGTGCTCTATCTGCAGCCCGAGGGCATGACTGACGAACTCATCGAGACGATTCGCGATACGCCCGAGGTACTGCCTTACATCGATATCCCCGTGCAGCACTGCGACGCGCGCATTCTGAAGGCCATGCGCCGTTCCGGTTCGCGCCAGGAACTTGAGGACTTGTTCCGCGACCTGCGCAATCGCATTCCTGGTATCGTGATTCGTTCCACGGCCATGGTCGGCTTCCCGACCGAGACCGACGACGAGTTCCGCGATCTTATCGACTTTATGGACACCGTCGGCTTTGATTACACGAGTGTCTTTGCCTACTCGCAGGAGGAGGGCAGCCTGGCCGCTAAGATGGAGGGTCAGGTCGACGAAGAGGTCAAGCTCGAGCGCGCCCAGGAGGCCATTGACCTGGCCGAGTCGCTCGGTTTTGCCGCTACCGCCGCACATGTGGGCGAGCGCGCCCAGGTGATCGTCGACGGTATCGAAGAGACCGAGGACGGCGCCGAGCTGATCGGCCATGCCTGGTTCCAGGCCCCTGATTCCGACGGCGCGGTGCACCTGGATGCCAGCGAGGCGTCCGTGGGCGATATTTTAACCGTCGAGTTTACCGATAGCTTCTGCTATGAGCTTATCGGTCATGTTGTGGAGTAGGAGAGCGTCGTGGCTAATGAGAGCAACAAGGAACTGACGAGTGTCTGGACGCCCGCCAACATCGTGACGTGCGTGCGCATCGTCTTTATTCCGGTGTTCATGATCGTGTCGGCGCTTTCTCACACGAGTGTTGCCGGTACGGATTGGAGCACCTTCGACGGCCCGCTCGCCGCCGCTGCCTTCATTCTGTATATGATCCTGTCGTGTACCGATAAGGTCGACGGTTATCTGGCGCGTTCGCGCAACGAGATCACCGACTTCGGTAAGTTCTTGGACCCCATCGCCGATAAGCTGCTCGTGTTCTCGGCGCTGCTGCTGTTCTTGGACTTTGGCGCGGTTTCCGTGTGGTCCGTGTTCATCATCTTGTTCCGTGAGCTTTGGTAAGCGCCCTTCGCATGGTCGCGAGCGCTGCCGGTGTGGTCATCGCGGCCGATAAGCTCGGCAAGTACAAAACGGCAACCACGATGGTCTCCATTTGCGGTTACCTGTGCGTTTTTGCTATGGCCGGCTTGCACCTTGGCCCGGTGGCGCTGACGCTCGGCATCTACTCGGTGTCGCGCTTCCTGTACGCCGTTGCCGTTGTCCTGACCGTTATCTCGGGCGCCCAGTACTTCTGGAACTGCCGCAAGATCGTCTTTTCGGTCTAGGTCCTGGTGGGTATGACGGACTCATTTTTGAACAGATTTCCACACATAACGAGGAGCTGGCGCGCGATATCGTCGAGCGCGCGAGCGCTCGGGGCGTGACGGTTTCGACGGCTGAGTCGCTGACAGCTGGCATGATCGCCTCGACGATCGCCGATATCCCTGGTGCCTCGGCGGTGCTGCGCGGTGGTGCGGTGACGTACTGCGACGAGATTAAGCATCGCGTGCTGGGTGTTGAGCAGGAGACGCTCGACCGCTATACCGCGGTGTCGCATCAGACCGCGCGCGAGATGGCGGTGGGTTCGCTGGAGCTGTACCAGAGCGATATTGCAGTGAGCGCAACGGGTTATGCCGGCCCCGGCGGTGGTACTGAGGACGATCCTGCGGGCACTTTCTATATTGGCTGGGCGTATCGTTCCGCCGATGGGGGCGTGCCGGTCGTGGACTCTGTGCGCTGCCACTATGAGGGCGACCGTTCGTGTGTTCGTGCCCATGCGGTCACGGAGGCATTGGGTCGCATTGTCTGCGTGCTCGATTCTATGGAATAGACGTGTTTTAAGGGGCCTCCGGGCCCCTTAATTGTGGAGATGGGGACCTCTGACAAATTTAGCGTTTGTGCTGGTTATAGATGTATTCTTGCCTTCTTTGTTCTTATTTGGCCCTTTGTGGTCAAGCATTTGGTCAGTGTTTGGTCGGCGTTTGGTTGGGTTTTGGAATGAGTCGGCCTGCATATGATGTATCTGTACGGTTGACCACGAACAGCCGTTCGTTTATTATCGATGCAGGTTGTTAAGAGGAGGGCTTTCCATGGCCAAGAATTCAGGTCCCGTACGTACCGTTCATGCTCGCACGACGGGTAAAGAGCGCGATGAGATGATCGCCACCACCAAGGCCGAGATCGAGAAGAAATTCGGCCAGGGTTCCATCATGAGGTACGGCGACGGTGGCCCCGAGAGCTCGAGGTCGAGGCCATTCCCACGGGCGCCCTGGCCCTCGATGCCGCTCGCTGGGTATCGGCGGCGTGCCGCGCGGCCGAATCGTCGAGATCTACGGTCCCGAGTCCTCCGGTAAGACGACGCTTTCGCTCGAGATCTTGGCCGAGGCCCAGGCAATGGGCGGCGTTGTGGCATTTATCGATGCCGAGCACGCGCTCGATCCCACGTATGCCGCGCGCATCGGCGTGGATATCGACGAGGTGCTCATTTCCCAGCCCGATACGGGTGAGCAGGCGCTCGAGATCGTTGACATGCTCGTGTCCGGCGCCATCGATGCCATCGTCGTTGACTCCGTCGCTGCGCTGACCCCGCGTGCCGAGATCGAGGGAGAAATCGGCGACACTACGGTCGGTCTTCAGGCTCGCCTGATGAGCCAGGCGCTCCGCAAGCTCGCCGGCTCGCTGTCCAAGTCCAACACGACGTGCATCTTCATTAACCAGCTGCGTGAGAAGATCGGCGTCATGTTCGGCAACCCCGAGACTACGACGGGCGGCCGCGCCCTTAAGTTCTTCTCTTCGGTGCGTATCGACATTCGCCGTATCGACAGCATTAAGCTTAAGGACGAGGTTATCGGTAACCGCGTGCGCGCCAAGGTCGTTAAGAACAAGGTTGCCGCGCCGTTCCGCTCTGCTGAGTTCGACATCATGTACGGTACGGGCATCTCTAAGGAGGGCTCGATTCTGGACATGGCTGTCGAGTGCGGCATCTGCAAGAAGATGGGCTCCTGGTTTGCCTATGGCGAGGACAAGCTCGGCAACGGTCGCGAGGCCGCCAAGGCGTTCCTGCTCGAACACCCCGATTGCGCTGACGAGATTGAGCATAAGGTCCGCCTTGCCTGCGGACTTGAGTTTGATGACGATGCTCCGTCCGAGGTCGAGCTGACCGATCAGCCTGCGCCTGAGGAGTTTGACGAGCTTTACGCCATCGATGGTTCCGCCATGCTCGATGATGACGACGAGTAGCGGTTACGCTCATGTCGTATACGGTGACCGAGGCCACGGTCGTCTTTCCCGACAAGAAGGCGGCCTCCTCGTTCTCGAGCGGGTATGCGTCCAAAAAGCCTTGCGCACATATCGATTGTGAGCTTGAGGGCGGTTTTGAGCGGTCCATTTGGATTCCCGTGCGGGTCGCGCGGCTGTATGTCAAAAACCGCCCCGATCTTCCCTGTGATTGGGACAACTTTGTGAGGCGGTGCAGCTCATCGAGCGTAAATGTGCGCTACCATGGTGACCGAGATGTTATCGCGCCGCGACCATGCGACGGGTGAGGTCCGTGACAAGCTGGCTCGCTACGGCTTTCACCAGCCCGCGATCGATTTCGCCGTCGAGCGCGCCACCGAATATCACTTTTTAGACGAGAACCGCTTTTGCTCGTACTTTATCGAGGAGCGCAAGCGGCGCGGTTGGGGACAGCGCAAAATCGAGACCGAGCTCAAGCGCGTCATGTCGTGCTCGATGACATTCCCGGTTATCCCGAGGATTATTTTGCCGTCGAAGACGATTTGGCGCGTGCGTCAGCCCTGCTCGCCAAGCGGCGTGTTCCAGAGACGCGCGGATTCGAAAAACTGGTTCGGTTTTTGATGGGCAAGGGCTTCTCGTATCACATCGCCGCCGATGCCGTTAAGGCACGTCTCGATGCCGAATGCGAGGAATGTGCGCTTTAGGCGTATGCGTTTTGTGGCCCCGCCGTTCACCGCGTTTTTTAGCCGCCGTGCCGGGGGCCATTTATTTGACAGTTGTTGTGGTTCAACGTACGATAAATATCGTCATTTGCTTTGTGATATGTGCTCATCTTTGATGAGTTTGTTTATATGTTTATCTGTATCCGACCCGCATAAGCTGCGCCCATATTACTCAAATGTCGCGAGCCGTTCGTAAGGACGGTTCGCTTTGTTGTGTAACGAATCCATAAAAGGAGTGAGCATGCCTATCATCGCAGCGCTCGGTGGCATCGTTTTGGGTGCCATCGCCGCCATTGCCTACATGCGCACCGCCAAGCAGGGTAGTCTTCACGAGGCCGATGAAAAGATTCAATCGGCACATGCACAGGCTGAGTCCCTGATCGGTGATGCAAAGCGTCAGGCCGAGACCCTCAAAAAAAAGAGGCTCTGCTCGAGGCTAAAGAGGAGATCATCAAGAACAAGCAGGCCGCCGAGGCCGAGGACAAGCAGCGTAAGAGCGAGATTCGTACGCTCGAGAACCGTGTGATGCAGCGCGAGGAGTCCCTCGATCGCCGAAACGACGCTCTTGACAAGCGCGAGCATCAGCTGTCCAACCAGGCCGGCCAAGTCGAGAAGCGCTCCCGTGAGCTTGAGGAGCTTTGTGCCAAGCAGACCTCCGAGCTCGAGCGTATCGCCGACCTTACCCGCGAGGACGCCCACAAAGGAGCTCCTCGATAAGGTTCGCGGTGAGGTCACCCACGAGGCCGCCACGATTATTCGCGAGTCCGAGCAGCAGGTTCGCGCCGAGTGCCACAAGACCGCCCAGGAGATTCTGTCCCTGGCGATTCAGCGCTGCGCTGCCGACCACACTGCCGAGGTCACCGTTACCTCCGTGCATATTCCTTCTGATGACCTCAAGGGCCGTATCATCGGCCGCGAGGGTCGCAACATCCGGACCTTCGAGCAGGTTTCCGGCGTCAACCTCGTGATCGACGATACGCCCGAGACGGTAGTGCTCTCGAGCTTCGATCCCGTCCGTCGCGAGACTGCCCGCGTCGCTCTCGAGAACCTCATCGCCGACGGCCGTATTCACCCCCTGCCCGTATCGAGGAGATGTACCACAAGGCTGCCGACCTGGTTCAGCAGCGCGTGCGCGAGGCTGGCGAGCAGGCTGCCTTCGATACCGGCATTCACGACCTGCACCCCGAGATCGTCAAGACCCTGGGCGCCCTGCGCTACCGCACCTCGTTTGGCCAGAACGTGCTCCAGCACTCCCTCGAGGTCTCCGACCTGTGTGGTGTGATGGCTTCCGAGCTTGGTCTCGACGTTGTGACCGCCAAGCGCGCCGGCCTGCTGCACGACCTGGGCAAGGCAATTGACCACGACGTCGAGGGCCCGCATGCCGTCATCGGCGCCGAGCTTGCCCGCCGTTATGGCGAGAAGCCTGTTATCGTCCACGCTATCGAGGCTCACCATGCCGATGTCGACCCCAACACGGTGCTCGATGTCCTGGTACAGGCCGCTGATGCTGTCTCTGCCTCTCGCCCCGGTGCCCGTCGCGAGTCTGCCGAGAACTACATCAAGCGTCTTGAGAAGCTCGAGGAGATCGCCAACTCCCATGACGGCGTCGAGCGTACCTATGCCATGCAGGCTGGTCGCGAGGTCCATGTCATGGTGCAGCCGGACAAGATTTCCGACGCCCAGTCCACGGTTTTGGCTCACGATATCGCCCATCAGATCGAGGAAGAGATGGAGTATCCCGGTCAGGTGCGCGTTGTCGTGATTCGCGAGAGCCGCGCCGTCGATATCGCTAAATAACATGAGCGACGCGAACGAGCTCATCTCATTTATCGCGTCGATGTCGGGGGAGGGCAACCTTCGCGTCGAGGAGAACCTTGGCGAGGGGTATGTCCGCCTCCGCGTTTCGGAGGCCGAGCGGCGCCAGGCAAAGCACGACATTCAGCATGTCGAGGATATCGTCATCGAAATGCTCCGTAATGCTCGCGATGCCGGCGCCGACAAGGTCTATCTCGCTACGACCAAGGAAGATGGCGTCCGCACGCTCGTTTTTCTGGATAACGGTTCGGGCGTGCCACAGGACATGCAAGAGCGCATTTTCGATGCTCGCGTTACCTCTAAGCTCGAGAGCATGAAGATGGATCGCTGGGGTGTTCACGGTCGTGGCATGGCATTGTTTTCGATCAAGCAGAACACCGACGAGGCCCGTGTGGTCACGTCCGGTGTCGATCTTGGTTCAGCCTCTAAGGTGAGCGTTGCGGCCGACCGCCTCAGTGAGCGCGCCGATCAGTCCAGCTGGCCCCAGGCCGTCAAGGATGAGGACGGACGTTATGTCTGTGCTCGCGGTCCGCATAATATTATTCGCGCTGCCTGTGAGTTTGCGCTCGAGGAGTTGCGTGGTTGCGATGTCTATCTTGGTTCTCCGTCTGAGATTGCCGCGACCCTTTATGCTCAGGCGTCAAGTCGGCCTCGATACGTCTCGTCTCCTGTTCATTGACGACGAGAGCGAGCTTCCGGTTGTCGATCGTTTAGGCCTTGCCTCTGATGCCGAGGACTTTATCCGTATCTGTTCGGGTTTGGGTCTTGAGATGTCCGAGCGCACGGCCCATCGCATTTTGGCGGGGCAGATTAAGCCCATTCGCGGTGTGACTGCGCGTCTGCTGCGCGAACGTGATTCGTCCTCGCATGCGCCGGCTCCTGTCGATCTTGCGAAGGATCGTCGCGGGCTACGTATTGCCAAGGATGACATGGCACAGTTTTCGCGTGCTGTGGAGCGCGACTTTAATGACCTTGCCGCCCGGTACTATCTCAACCTTTGCGGCGACCCAAAGATTCGTGTTTCGCGTGATCGAATCACCGTGACATTCGATCTTGCCAAAGAGGAATAGTGCCTTTTACCGAGCCCGCTCGGTACGATACAGTAATTGCAGTTAAAACGTACTTTTAAACGCAGGAGTTACTTCATGGATTGCCTGAAGGTATCAAGCAAATCATCGCCCGCGTCCGTTGCCGGCGCCATCGCCGGCATGGTCAAGGATGGTGTACCCGTCAACATCCAGTGTGTCGGCGCCGGTGCGGTCAACCAGGCTATTAAGGCCGTGGCTATCGCGCGCGGTTTTTGATTCCAACCGGTTTTGATATTTCCTGCGCGCCCGTGTTCTCCGACATCCTCATTAACGGGGAGTCGCGCACGGCCATCCGCCTTTCTATCTACGTTCACCAGATCAATCGAGCTGCTATGGATAACGTCGTCATGGATGATGTTAAGCCTGTGGCATAGCTTCTGCTTGTCTCGATTCGCCTCCCTTCCATCGTTAGGACTTATGCACATGGACCAGCGTTCCGTACGCGATATTCTTGCCGGTAAAACCTACTTTATCCGCACGTTTGGCTGTCAGATGAATCAGCACGATTCCGAGCGCGTGAGCGGTCTGCTCGATTCGTATGGTTGCCTCATGGCGCTCGATCCCGAGCATGCCGACATCGTTGTCTTCATGACATGCTGTGTGCGTGAGGCTGCCGATACTCGCCTGTATGGTCAGTGCAATTCCTGCAAAAGCCTGCCGCCTTCGCCTTCTGGCAAGCGTGTGGTTGCCGTCGGCGGCTGTATCGCGCAGCGCGACGGCGAGGGGCTGCTTACCAACGTCGATAACGTCAATGTCATCTTTGGTACCCATTCCATCGCACATGTGGCCGAGCTCATTGCCGAGGCGTTCCTTGACGGCAAGCGTCATATCCGCACCAATGAGCATGAGGATACGGATGCCATGAGCATGCCGTGGCATCGCGAGACCCAGTATCACGCCTGGGTGCCCATCATGACGGGCTGCAATAATTTCTGCACCTATTGCATCGTGCCGTACGTGCGCGGTCGCGAAAAGAGCCGCCCCTTCGAGGAGATTGTCGACGAGGTGACCGGTCTGGTGCGCCAGGGCGTGCGCGAGATTACGCTGCTGGGCCAAAACGTTAACTCATATGGTCGCGATCTGTTTGGCAAGCCGCGCTTTGCCGACCTGCTGCGCGCCGTGGGCGATACGGGTGTGGAGCGCATCTTCTTTACGTCTTCGCATCCCAAGGACCTGCTGCCCGAGACCATCGACGCCATGGCCGAAACGCCTGCCGTTATGCCGCAGCTGCACCTGGCCGTCCAGTCAGGTTCGACGCGCATTCTCAAAGAGATGAATCGCCGCTATACGCGTGAGGATTATCTGGACCTGGTCGATCGCATCCGCAACCGCATGCCCGATATTGCGCTCTCGACCGATATTATCGTGGGCTTCCCCGGTGAGACCGAGGAAGACTTTGAGCAGACGCTCTCCCTTGCCGAGACCGTTCGTTATGCTCAGGCCTACACGTTTATCTACTCCAAGCGCGCTGGTACCCCGGCCGCCGAGATTGATGATCCCACACCGCACGAGGTTATTCTCGAGCGTTTCAACCGCCTGGTTAAGGTTATCGAGACCACGGCACATGAGTACAACCAGGGTGAGCTCCATACTGTGGTGCCGGCGCTCATTGAAGGCACGAGCAAAAAGAACGATGCGGTCCTGCTGGGTAAGAGTCCCAAGAATCAGACCGTTCATGCGCCCATTCCCGAGGGATATAGCATCGACCAGCTTGTCGGTAAGATCGTTGATATTGACGTTGACGTTGCCAAGACCTGGTATTTGTCCGGCTCCGTTGTGGGCGAGCCGCGCTAATGGTTGCTCCAGGGGCAGGTCTTTCCGCCGTTGCGATCGTCGGTCCGACGGCGGTTGGTAAGAGTGATGTTGCCGACCGTTTGGCCGCTCGCCTTTCGTCCGAAGTGCTGTCGTGCGATGCGATGCAAATCTATCGCGGTATGGATATCGGCACCGCAAAGATGACGCCCGATGAGTGTACGGCGCCTCTGCGTCTCGTCGACATTGTAGAGCCGGGTGTGGCATACTCTGCGGCGCTTTACCAGGCCGACGCTCGCGCGCATGTTGATGGTCTGCTTGGGGCGGGCCGCCTACCGGTGTTTTGCGGGGGTACAGGCCTGTATCTCAAGGCCGCCCTGGATGAGATGGATTTTCCTCGGGCGAGCTTGAGGACGATCGTCGCGCGGGGTATCAGGAACTTGCCGAGCGCATAGGCGAGGAAGCGCTGCACGCGCTGCTTGCCGAGCGTGACCCCGAGTCCGCTGCGGTCATCCACCCCATAATGTTCGCCGCGTGATTCGCGCGCTCGAAATGCACGATGATGGCGTCTCCTATGCGCAGCAAAAGTCGCAGTTTAGTGTTCCGCGCGAGCATTATCACGCTCTGTGGTTTGGTCTGACGCGTAATCGCGAGGTGCTCTACGAGCGCATTAATCTGCGCGTCGATCTGATGTTTGAGCAGGGTCTTGTCGATGAGGTGCGCGGTCTTATGGACCAGGGACTGGGAGATGCCCTGACGTCGATGCAGGCTATTGGCTATAAAGAGATCATTGATGCTTTTAACGGTGTGATGACTATGGATGAGGCTCGTGAACTCATTAAGATGCGTTCACGTCGCTATGCCAAGCGTCAGCTTTCGTGGTTTAAGCGCGACGATCGTATCGTGTGGTTCGATATGGATGAATGTACGATCGATGAGGTCGTTGAGGAAATCCTGCATCGTATTGAGGCTGCCTAATGGCTCGTTTCCCCCTTGTTCCCACGGCACCCGAGCCCGAGCGTGCCATTTTGGTTGGTGTTGAGTGGCGCGACAATGCGTGGCCGCTCGATCGCTCGCTCGATGAGCTTGAGCGCCTGGCGCACACGGCTGGTGCCCAGTGCGTGGCTCGCTTGTCTCAGCGTTTGGTAAAGCCGTATCCCAAATCATTTATCGGTTCCGGTAAGGTTGAAGAGCTGTGCGGTTTGGTACATCGCATGGATGCCGATGTCGTTATTTTTGACGACGACCTGACGCCCTCGCAGCAATCCTATTTGGAGAAAGCCGTGGGCGAGCCTGTAAAGATTATCGATCGTACGGCACTGATCTTGGATATCTTTGGCCTGCATGCTCAGACGCGTGAGGGACGCCTACAGGTACAGCTGGCGCAGCTTCAATATCTGTTGCCTCGTCTGCGTGGCATGTGGAGCCATCTCGCCAAGGAACAGACGCGCGGCGGCATCGGCTCACGCTTTGGTCAGGGCGAAAGTCAGCTCGAGGTCGACCGTCGCCTCATTCGTAATAAGATCGCTGCGCTTCGTCGTGAGCTAAAGCAGGTTGAACAGCGTCGTGATGTTCAATCCAAGAGTCGTATTGAGTCACCGGCGTTTCGCGTCGCGTTAGCCGGTTATACCAATGCCGGTAAATCGACGTTGCTCAATCGTCTGACCGGTTCTACGGTACTTTCGCAGGACAAGCTGTTTGCTACGCTCGACCCGACGACGCGTTCGTATCGCCTGCCCGGCGGTCGCGGCATGACGATTACCGATACTGTTGGCTTTATTCAAAAGCTACCGCATGGTCTCGTTGATGCCTTTAAATCGACGTTGTCCGAGGTGTTGGGTGCCGATTTAATTCTCAAAGTCGTGGATGCGTCTGATGAGGGACTATGAGCGACAGCTGGAGGCTGTCGACCGCGTGCTTGATGAGATCGGCGCCGGAGAGCGTTTAACGCTGACCGTATTCAATAAAATCGATCTTCTCGATAGCGTCGATCGATTGAGTTTCCGTCGTCGCTATCCGGAGGCCGTTCTGTTCTCGGCCCAAACGGGCGAGGGGCTCGACGATCTCGTCGACCGTATTGCTCGCGAGGCAGCTGCCACCGATGTGTTGCTCTCCGCTGATATCCCGTATCGCGAAGGCGCTCTCATCACGCTGGTGCATGAGCAGGGAACCCTTCTGCATGAGGAATATCTCGAGGACGGCGTTCGCATTGTGGCGAAGTTGCCGGCTCGTATTGCACCGCGGCTCGAGCGCTATCGTACGGAATAAACGATTTCTAGCACGCCTAGAATGACTGGCTGATGGAGCAGGTAGAACGGTAAGGCATGCCGACCCAGGACTGCGAGCGCCGGGATAGGATTGGCGTATGCCCATGCTGGCGCTTCGAGACTTGATGCTTGTGCTGCCTGGGCAGCAAAAAAGCAGGTAAGGTACATAAAGACAAACGGTATGAGCGGATAGTAATCTCCCGAAACAAAACCCGGGCCTGGGAATCCAAGCCATGCCAGGTAGGGGAGTGGGTAGACCGCCTTTGGAATGCCCCAGGTTAGGGCAAAAAGAACAAGGCACGCTGCGATGCCCCATGAGCCCGGTAATTTTTGGAGTAACGGACGGGTGAACGCAACCACCGCGGTGCACACCGCCATGCAATAAATGATGCCAAAGTTCACTGAATCGTCGACCGATACGAGAGTTGTTGCGATCCAGACGACCAAAGCTGCGGCAGCGTACTTAGCCGCTCGTTTGGCATTGTTGCGTGAGAGCGTGCACATCCAACCCGCGATAAACAAAAATACCCAGCTGATGCTGGCGCGCCAGATGTCTTGAAAGACTGACTGGGTAAACCAGGGCATATCCCAGCCGTACAGGTAGGCGAGATCATAGCAAGCGTGAAATCCTGCCATAGAAATCATCGTAAACCCGCGGACGGTATCAAAGATGGTGATGCGTTTTGCATTACGAGAACCGGCGCATTAAACCGACAACTTTACCCAAAATAACGGGGTTCGTCGCATAGATAGGCTCCATAGTGTCGTTCTCGGGCTGCAAGGCGCACGCGTCCCTGCTCCTTGTAGAACGTCTTGACGGTCGCCGAACCATCAATCATGGCCACGACAATTTCGCCGTTCATGGCACTTTTTTGTTCACGGACGATGATGTAATCGCCATTGAAGATACCGACATTGATCATTGAGCTCCCATGCACCTCAAGGATAAAGGAACCCTGATCAGTGGCGATTTCGGTCGGGATAGTAAATGTGTCTTCGATATTCTGCTCGGCCAGAATGGGAATCCCAGCCGCGACGCGACCAACGAGCGGCAGCGAGACCGTTCCGTGAGGTGCGGTGGGCTCGTCAGATTTAGAAATTGAGACAGAGGAACCGTCCTCGTTAAAGAGTTCCAGGGCGCGCGGTTTGGTGGCATCGCGCTTGAGTAGCCCGCGCGCTTCCAGGGCAGAGAGAGATGTGCGTGTACCGTGCTAGGGGAGGACAGGCCCACAGCCGAAGCCATTTCGCGTACGCTGGGCGGATAACCCTTTTCCTGCTGGTATTCCTTGATGAAGTCGTAAATCTGCTGCTGACGCTTGGTAATTTTTGCGAGCCATCAGGGCATCCTCTCTACCCATGTCAAACAAATGTTCGAATTCTGCTTGACAGGAACAACTGTTCGAAGATAATAATAACCGAACACTCGTTCCCGCGCCAGACTTTTTTGTCCGTGCGGCTTGTTAAAACTGTTCTCAAGCAAAACACGCGAGAGGAGAACATGATGAACGCAACGAATATGGTCCAGGAAACCTCGCCCTTAAGCTCGAGACGCCTGCAGAACCCACTTTTTACGGTTGTTCAGGGGTGGCCGCTCCGGCTTTCAGCCTTTTGACCGTAAAGCCTGCTCGCAATCAGCAGGCTGTAGTCACGCCGGTCCGCGTTGCCCTGAAGGTTCCGACGATTGTCGCCGTTGCCGTTGCGCTTACGCTCCTTTTTGTCCTCGCTACGTCGGTCTTTAGCGCTCGTCACGCCGCGTATGCCGAGTCCGTTTCCAACGTTACCTACGAGACCATTCGCGTTCAGCCTGGTGATTCTCTTTGGTCGCTTGCCGAGGAATATCCAATCGAAGGCCTTTCCACGCAAGAGACTTCCGACATGATCCGTAACGTCAATCATCTGGAGCATGGTTCGCTCGCCGCCGGTGCGCATCTTAAAGGTTCCTGCTCGTTCGTAATCTTTATCGCGCTGCGCATGGTACCCTTGTTATCGTTTAAGAGGAGGTACCATGCGCTGTCCTAAAATGCGGAAAGGCACACACCCGCGTTGTCGATTCCCGTATGCAGGAGTCAAATAACACTATTAAGCGCCGTCGCGAATGTTGCTCGTGTAACTACCGCTTTACAACGTTTGAGCGATGCGAAGACCCAATCGAGGTCATTAAGTCGGACGGAACCAAGCAGCGGTTCGATCGCAATAAAGCTGCTCGTCGGCTTGATGCGCGCCACCATCAAGCGCGATATCGACACTAAGAAGCTCAATGAGATTATCGACGACATCGAGGTCGAGCTGCGCTCTCGCACGCTGACGGCCGTCACGTCCCATGAGTTGGGTGACATGGTGCTCAAGCGCTTGGCCAAGATCGATAAGGTTGCCTACATCCGTTTCGACTCGGTCTATCGTGACTTCAAGGACGTCGATGAGTTTCTGCAAGAGCTCGACAAGCTAAGGTGATTCCATGTCCAGCATTACCGTCAACATAAAGCGTCTCGACCCCCACCGTCGAGCTTCCCAAATACTCCCATCCCACCGATGCCGGCTTGGATCTGCGCTCCAACGAGGACTGCGTCCTGAAGCCCTTCGAACGCCGTCTGGTCTCTACTGGGCTGGCCATCGCCCTGCCCGATGGCTACGCCGGCTTCGTCCAGCCCCGCAGCGGCTTGGCCATCAAGCAGGGCCTGTCTATAGTCAATACGCCGGGCCTCATCGACGCCCACTACCGAGGAGAACTCAAGGTTATCCTCATCAACCCTGGATCCCTCCAACAACATCCAAATCAACAAAGGCGACCGCATCGCCCAACTCGTCATCCAAGAAGTCCCCACGGTTAACCTCATAGAAGTAGAAGAACTAGACGAAACCGATCGAGGCAGCCGGCGGTTTCGGTTCTAGCGGCGTATTGTAATGTCCGCTCACCCGTGGGAGGCCCCTATATATCATTCCATGCTCAAACATTCTCGCTTCGCTTCGCTCGCTGCGAAACTGCGCGTGGAACGATATGTGAGATGAGGCAGGCGGGTGGCTACTCGTTTGAAAAAAAATTTACATTCTAGTTAGCCGACGCGGCAAAGGAATAGTCTCTTTGTCGCGTCGGCTAACTGTTGATTTATCTTTTCCGGTCTCGCCTTTGTTGGTTCTACTGGAGGGGAATCTAGTTTAGCTGCTAGTACGTAAACGCAGCTTGCCTGTGGGGGCCTATATATCGTCCCGCGCGCAGTTTCGCAGCGTAGCGAGAATGTTTGAGCACGGGATGATATATAGGCCCCCCAAGGCGGACAGTCCGACGCTAGCGGATATGCGCTGGTTTTTCGCCCCAGTAGAAGCGGCAGAAGGCTCGTTTGCGCTTTTTGGGGTTTGCCTACGAGCTCCATGGCTGCGATGGCTATGTCTTCGGCTGCGTGGGGGCGGCGTAGCACTTCGCCGTTGATTAGTAAGGCTTTGAGTGACTCGGGGTGGTCGTGCAGGTGACGGAGCGTCACGATGAGCTCTCGTGCTGTGGTGACGTGCATGCTGGCGCCCATGCCGGTGAGCATCGTGGTGTTGGCCTTTTCCTGACCGTATGATTTGCCCAACAGGATCATCGGCAGATGCGCGCACACAGGCACTCGGTGACGGTGAGTCCGCCCGATTTGAGGATTGCGAGGTCGCAGCCGTGCATGAGGGCCGCCATGTCGTCCACGTAGTCCAGAACCGTGACGTTTTCGAGCTTCATGGCGTCGAAGAGCGTCTTGAGGCGGGTGGCGTATTCCTCATCCTTGCCCGGCAAAAGACAAAGTGCATGTCCTCGAAGCTGCGCAGGAAGGGGAGTGTGCGGTCCATCTCCGCGCGAAAGCGAACGTACGGTTGAGGCAAACTGGCACCGGCCATCACCAACACAACGGTCTTGTCAGCGGGGAGATTGAACTTCTCGAGTTCTTCCTCGCGATTGTAGTCCGTATCAAACCCGGCGCGAGTGGGGATGCCTGTAATGCGGATTTTGGTCTCGGGAACCTTACGGGGGCGAAGTGTCTCGGCCATAAATTCGTTGGCTACGCAGAACAGGTCGGTGTCCTTGTGGGGCCAAAAGCCTTCGACTTCATAGTCTGTTGGTACGCAGATGACCGGGTAATCGATACCCGTGATGACGCGGGCGCCCACAGCAACATTGGCTGCCGTAATGTGTGTTGCAACCACGGCCATGGGCCTGCGGGTGCGGACATAATCGTTGAAGGCGGGGAACATAATTCGCGACCATGCCGTGCCGCCACCCCAGAGCAGATGTCCCGTAAACGTATATCGCCAGGTTAGGTCATATATGGGGCGCGTGGCGCCGGTAAACGAAGCTGCTGTTTTATTACCATCGAACCTAATGCGTCCAAAATCGAGGATATCCAGGACTTCGATCTCAACATCCTCAGGGATTCCCTTGGTGCCGCGGATAAGATCAAATGCTTGTGCAATCGCGTTGGCGGCGGCTTTGTGGCCCGAACCAACCGAGGCGTGCACGATGGGTAACAGAGGCTTTTGTGCCGGTAAAACGGCCGGTTGCTCCGGTTGGGGAGTGCTTTGCGTGGGCAGGGGAGCGTCGTTGCTCGTCTGCGTTTGATCCATCGATAACTCCCCTTCAGCTTTGATACGCGATTTATCATTGTAGTGCATGAGTGTCATGTTCACGTAAATTTGGGTATGAGCGCAAAGAACGCCAATCTTTCGACAGGAGGTCTCTTCATGACTACCGATCAGCCGATCGATGTTGCGATTATCGGTGGCGGCCCCGCGGGCTATGCTGCCGCCATTTACGCTGCGCGTGCCAACCTAACGACGACTGTGATTGAGCAGGGCATGTCGGGAGGGCAGATTGCCACAACCAATGAGGTCGAGAACTATCCGGGTATTCCGCTCTTGAGTGGCGCCGAACTCGGCGAGCGTTTTCAGCAGCATGCAGAGGGCCTGGGAGCACAGGTTACATGGAGCATGGTTACGGGTATCGATTACGATGCCGATACAGCGCTGTTTACGGTACATCATGATATGGGCGATACGCTGGCCTCGAGTGTTATCGCTTGCATGGGTGCTACGCCGCGATCTGCTGGTTTTGTTGGCGAGGATACGTATCGCGGTCGCGGTGTTTCGTATTGCGCGACGTGCGATGGCATGTTCTTTCGCGGTAAACAGGTCTTTGTCATCGGTGGCGGCAATGCCGCCTGCGAGGAAGCCCTGTTCTTGTCAGAAATCGCCAGCAGTGTGACCATCGTGCTGCGCCGCGACCAGTTTTGTGCGCCTGATGGTGTTGTCAAGAAAGTACTCGCAAAAGACAATATTTCAGTTAGGTACCAAACTAGTATTGTGGAGCTATCGGGCGAAGCCATGCCAACGACGATTACCTTTAAGGACAATGCATCCGGCGAGACTCATACCGAGTCCTTTGAGCCGGGCTCGTTTGGTATCTTTGTCTTTACCGGCACGCAGCCCCATACCGAGCTTGTCGAGCATCTAGTCGATCTGGCGCCTGATGGCGGCATTCTGACTGATGAATCCATGGCCACCCGCACGCCTGGCTTATTTGCCGCTGGCGATATCCGTTCCAAGCGTTTACGCCAAGTTGTGACCGCCGTTTCGGACGGAGCCATAGCGGCAACCAGTGCATATGCATTTCTCCGCGGATAAGTACGATAATATATCTTATGTAAGGTTGTTATCTATTAACTAAATGGCGGGACAGTGCATCAGTGCACTGCCCCGCCATTTTCTTGCCGGCTATGTGGTATTCAAAACTAGATAATCTAGAATACAATATAGAAAATGAACGGAGGACCTTTATGAACCACGTTAAACACGTTATTCCGATGTCTGATTCGTCGGTCAGCATTAAGCCTGAGGATATTCAGCCCACTGTGCTGCCCGATGCATTTATTCAGTCCGATATCGTGCGCAAACTCAATACGTTGAGTCTGCCGCGCTATGACCAGTTGCCCAATGTGACGCTCTACCGCGACCAGGTCATTGAGTATGTTGCGCTGTGGATGGAGCCGCTGTCCATTTGCGTTGACCAGCCTATCATTACGCCATCGATGATCAATAACTACGTAAAGGTTGGCCTGGTGCCTGCTCCGGTCAAAAAGCAATATGGCCGCGAGCAGATTGCCCGCCTGATCGCTATCTGCATCTTTAAGCAGGTGCTACCTATTGCTGCGGTGCAGGCACTCTTTAACATTCAGCGTTTGAGCTACGATGCCCCGACGGCCTTTGATTATGTGGTCGATCAGCTCGAGGCATCGATCCGAGCGGCTTTTTCCGTCGAGCAGACGCCGGTTCCCGATACGGCGCATCAGGTTACGCGTGAGTCGCTGCTTGTGCGCAGTGCCGTATCGTCCTTCGTTTCGAAGGCGTATCTTATGAGCTATCTCAAGTTCAACGGATTTAATAGCTAGCCGACGTATAAAACGGGCGGGACATAGAACCATCTGTCGCTTTGTCCCGCCCGTTATTTTGCTTGGTTGGACTTTATTTGCCCGAAGCTACGCCCATGCCGTAGCCGATGATCAGAGGCCGTACATCTCGGCGTAATAGGAATCCAAGCCGTTACAGGGCATAATGATGGTCTTGGAGCCGGGCCAGTGCTCGACAATGCGGTCGGCAAGCGCCTGGGCTCCAGCTTCGTTCTCAACGTGATCGATGATGACCTCGCCGCCGGTGAAGCCCTCGGCCTCCATAGTGTCGACAATCTTGGTGAGCATCTTCTTTTCACCACGCGTGTGCCCAACGAGTTCAATTTTGCCCGCTTCGCTCGCTGTTCCCAAAATGCGGATATTGAGCTTGTTGGCAATGACGCCGGCTGCCTTAGGGATACGTCCGGCTTTGGCGAGGTTTTCGTAATTGCACAAGCTGAAGAGGATTTTGCTGTTCTGCTCAAGACTATCGAAGTATGCGCAAGCGTCCTCGAATGTGACATCCGGATTGCTTGCAAGATAGCGGTCGAACAACAAGAAAATGAGGTCCATTTTGCCGCCAGCTGCGCGCGAATTGACTAGATGAATCTGCCGGTCGGGCTCCTCGGCAAGAACCATATCGCGAGCCGTGGCTGCCGCGTTGTAGCTGCCCGACACGCCCTCAGAGATCGGCATGCAGATGGTCTTGTCTGCCAATTTGAAGAGCTCGGCCCACTCCCTACGCTGGGACAAGCGCTCGAAGAAGCGTTCGTCTCCGCCTGAACAGCGCAGTTGAGCTCATGAACATCGAGCGAAAGGTCATCGACGAATTCGCGCTCCCCCCCACTCGAATTTTGAGGGGCGCAAATGCAAAGGTGGTATGGGGTGCGGTCGGTTGCCAATCGCGGAGGTTACAGCTTGAATCGGAGATAAGTGCCCAGCTCATAGAGGGTCCTTTCTAATCGTTCCCATTCAATTATAGCCATCTTGCAGACCGATTGGGCCGCTATCTAGTATTCAAAACTAGATAGCGGACTGCACTAAAAAAAAAGAATGGACCCCATGACTCAAAGCCACGAGGTCCATATCCGTTTGCTTTATCTGAATACTTAGTAGCGCACGAAAATGTAGTTGTTATTCATGCCGGCGGCAACGGAGCTGATGATAACACCCGTGTTGTAGTCAGAAGCATGGATCATCTGGCCGCCACCGATGTAGATGCCGGTGTGGTAAGAGTTAACCACGACGTCACCGGGCTGCGGATCGGAGACGCGCGTCCAGCCCATAAAGGTGCCCGTGGTGCCCAGGCGGCAATAGCGACCAGTGAGGCAATAGCTAACAAAACCAGAGCAGTCGAAGCTGTTCGGGCCAATTCCGCCCCAAAGAATAGGCGCAACCAAGCTTGCTGTATGCGTGAGACAACAACAGAACCACCATCGACGGACTGGCTCGGGCAGAAGGCGTCGGAGCCGGAGCAGGCGTGAAGGGCTGCGGCGTCGGGAGCAGGTGCCGGCGTAGGAGCCGGAGTGTTGCCGCCCTGGTTGTTGTTATTGCTGGTCTGACCGCCGTTGTTGGCGTTCTCGGTCGTACCGGCAGTCTCGTTGCTCACCGTGGCCTTCTCGGCGGTGCTGGCGTTGATGCCGGCCTGCAGCGCGGCGTTGGCCTCGGCCTCTGCGGCAAGCTCGGCTTGCAGCTGCGAATCCAGGGAGTTTACGACGTTCTGGGCCTCAGCTTGCTGGGCGTTGAGCTCGTCGACCTTTTTCTGCGTGTCGGCGACGTTCTTCTCCTGCTCGGCCTGCTTATCGGTGAGCTGCTGCTTAAGCTCCTTGACCTCTTGAATTGTTTGAGCCTGCTTATCGGAAACTTTGCCGTAGTAGAACAGACGGTTGAGCATATCGCTCAGGTCGTCAACGCCCGTTAGAACCTGAAGCAGGCTCAGACCGCCGGTCTTGTACTCGCCGGCGACATAGGTTGAGAGCTTAGGCCTGACCATCGGCGATCTCCTGCTGCTTTTGCGTGATCTCGCCGGCAGTCTGATCGAGCGCCTGCGTCTGCGTGGCGAGCTCATCGTAAATCTGCTGAGTTTGGGTACCGATCTGCTCGAGCTTAGTACGAGCAGCGGCAAGGTCGGATGCGGTATCGGCGTAGGCAGGAGCCGCGAGGCCCAAGCCCAAAACACAAGCGAGGGTTGCCGTAGCAGCGCAGCGTGCCATGTTTTTGTGCGTGTTTGCTGTGCGCATGAAGCTTCCTTTCCAATAACTAGGGGTAACGGCTAGTCCACCGTCACCAGGCTAAAGAGCTCCACATCGTCATCAGACGACGTGAGCCTATCGCGCGGGTTGAGAAACGCAAGCTCAAGGATACAACCGTAGCCCACGAGCTTTGCGCCCATATCTCGCACCAGTTTACCTGTTGCCTCGACGGTTCCGCCCGTCGCGACCAAGTCGTCCAGAATCAACACGGTATCTTTAGAGCTGATAGCGTCGGCGTGGATCTCGATGGAATCCGTTCCGTACTCGAGCTCGTAGCTTGCGCTCACCGTTTTACGCGGCAGCTTGCCCGGTTTACGTGCGGGAACAAAGCCGGCGCCAAGGGCTACAGCCACCGGTACGCCAACCATAAAGCCGCGAGCCTCGGGACCCACGACCTTGGTGATTCCCATGCCGGCAAAGTGCTCGGCGAGGGCATCGGTCATGGCTTTGAGCGCCTCGGGATTGCCAAAGAGCGGCGTGATGTCTTTAAAGATGACTCCGGGCTCGGGATAGTCGGGGATGTCGACGATTTGAGATTCGAAGTCGTACATTGCATGACCTTTCAATGGGTTCCCGAAATTTCAGCAGCGGTTATTTGCCCGCGGTGGCGGTGCCGGATTGCGAAGGGCGACGACCTTGAGCGGCTTTACGAGAGAATCCTCGTGCACGAAGCCGGCGCGGCTGTCTCTTCGCTTTTTTGGCCTTGGTGGACTCGGAGCGAGTGATTTCCTCATCGAGTGCATCGATATCGGCGTCCTCGACCACGGCGTTGAGCGACTCAAAAACGCGGTTCTTGAGCAGCGCAGTGTGCACACCTTCCGTCAGGTCGTGAAGCTTCTTAAACGCACGCTCGAGCTTGGCGTCGCGCTCGTCATCGGAAGTATCCATTCCGAGCATGCTCACGAGCACCTGCTCAAACATCGAGGACTCGCGGTTGGCGGAAGACACGTACTGACGCAGGTTGCGCGGCTCGATATGGAAGCGTGACAGCTCGGAGCAGTAGCGGATGATCGGAAAATCGCGGCCATCGACAAGCTCGCGATTCTGCGGACTCTTGATGATGCGAATGAGGTCGTTCTCGGCGAGCGACCGGATAAACGAAATATCGACGCCCAACATGTCGGGAATGGTCTCGATGGGATGCAGCTTTTGCTTTGTCTCCTTGGGCTCCGTCTTGAGTGGAACATCGGACAGCAAGCCCACCTCGTAGGCGAGCGTTGACAGGTCCGTGGCGTTTTCCAGGCGCTGCTTAATCACGTTGAGCGGCATGTAGCGAGTCTTCTGCAGGTGCAGAATGACCTCCAGGCGATCAACGTCCTCCTTGGAGTACTGACGGTATCCCTTTGGCGTACGATGAGGGGTGATGAGTCCCTCATCTTCTAGAAATCTAATTTTTGAGTTCGATAGATCGGGGTATGTGCCTCGAAGTAGGTTGACGACTTGGCCGATACTCAGATAGTTGCGTTCGGCCATTACCTACTCACCGGTTTCGATGCGCTCCGGCGTGCTCTCGTGGTAGATGAGCGTAAACGTACCGATCTGGACGGAAGAACCGTCGTGCAGCGGGGCTGCATTGACGATGGCACCGTCGACCCAGGTGCCATTGAGCGAGCCCAAGTCCTCGATGCGAGCGCCGAGGCCCTCGCGGATAATGCGCGCGTGGCTGCGCGAAACGGTCATGTCGTTGAGGAAGATGCCGTTCGCGGGATCGCGACCGATGGTGGTCACGTCGTCCTCGAGCTCAAAGGCGGCACCAGTCTGCGGACCCTTGACGATGGACAGAACGGGGGCGGTGATGCGCACGTTGGCCATGAGATCGGGAACGGTGACGTCGCTTGAAGGCACGCGGAATACGCAGGTAGCGTCGGCAGTCTTATCATTCTGAGGCATATTGTTAACCATGTTGTCCATGACAACCCCTAACTTATCGCGGACGTGCCGCAAATAATGAACCGTACGTAATCATACCCCAACGAATCAGTCTTCGATTTCAGGGTTCAGAAAGTCGATGTCCTCGTCCTCGGGATGCGCGAGAGCCTGTTTAATGGCCATTCCGCCCTTAACAGAGTAAATGACGGCGGTGAGCATGGAGAAGATCACGCCTCCGTAGACAAAGAAGATGCCGAGGGGCACCGAGCTTCCGTTGAGGCCCGGGAAGGCCTTGAAGGGTTGAAGGTAAAGATGCCAGGCCGTCAATAACGGGGAAACCGAGCAGCATGAGCGAGAAGCCGGTCATGAGCAGCGCTGTGGCAATCTTTCCGGGAAAGACGACATCGATGGGGCGACGGTGGTAATGGCGCACGATGAGCGTGCCGATACCCAGATAGATGTCGCGGCCAATAATGAGCACGCAGACCCAGATGGGCAGCTCTCCGCGAACCACCAGTCCAAGTACGCCGGTGAACAGCAGCGCACGGTCGCAAATGGGATCCATGACCTTGCCGAGCCACGAGACCGTCTTAGTCATGCGGGCGATCTGGCCGTCCATCCAGTCGGTGGAGGCGGCAACGGCGTAGATTGCGATGGCGATGACGCGGTTGTTATCCGTCACAAACAGGTACAGAAATACCAGCGTGAGGACCAGGCGCGTAAAGGTAATGAAATTGGAGATCGTAAAGATCTTATTCGACGGGTAATCGGAAGTGCCGATAAGCTCCTTTTTGATCTTCTTTTGATGCCCACAGGACTCCCCCGCTGGTTAACGACAAAACTTTCGATACTATACCCGTTCCGGCGATGTCTATCCAGCGCAGCCATAGAGAGTCCAGACATGTGGAGGACGCTATTAGGCGGGGGATTTCGCATTCGTGTACATCTGCCTCCAAACATGTCGAAAAATGTCGATTTTGGTGGCTGATGTACACGTTTTGATTCGGTGATTACATCGATCGGGAACGTTGTTGCTTTAAGCAAATTAATCATGATGACTGAAAACAAAAAAGGTCAGACACTAGGTGCCTGACCTGCAAACTTCTGGTCGGGACGACTGGATTCGAACCAGCGACCCCTTGACCCCAGACCCCTATTTTGGGATCTACCTGTGTCTTTTTTATTATAGCACGCGCAAATAGCGGATGTAAGCAGTTTCCGCATATGTAAATTAACGCAGGTAAGCGCATGTTTCTACATTTCGTTATTATTCAGCTTAGAAACTCGTAGTGCAGTCGTTGATTCTCTGGTGACTCCGGAGCGCCCAGAATCCACGGCATTTGGGTTTCCGCAGGCAGAATTGCCCATCTGGAATCAAAAAAAGTGTGTTTTGGGGAGAATCATGGCAAACGAAAAAGACGACAATAAGAGCTTACGCATATGTGGAAACGGCTCCGTCAGGAAGAACAAGGGGAAATGGCAGGCCATCGTCACCCTCGTTGACGAGGGGTCAGGTGAGCGCACGCAGAGGACGAGGAACACGGGCATCGCGTGCTTCAACGAGGGCACCCGCGGCAAGAAGGCCGCCCTCGACGCGCTCGCGGATTTAAGGCGCGAGATCGAGGCGGAGCTCGCCGAGATCGAGAAGTTGAGGGCGGCGGTCGAGGAACGGCAGGCGAAACTCGAAGCGGACGATTACGCACTTCTCCCCTTGGGCTCCGCGCTCGAGAAATTTATCGACTTCTGCCTGCAAATGAACCGAATTACTCCGACCACCCGCGATGACTACCACTTCAGTGCCCTGCACATCGAGCGCGATGAGCTGGGGACGATTCCCGTGAATGAGGTGACGACCGACGACATCAATGCATGGTCTGCGCGGAGAATTGCGCTTGGGACTGCCCCCGACACGCTCAACAAGGCGTTTAAATTGGGAAAGCGCCTCTATACCGTCCTCATCAAGCGCAGCAACGACACAATTGGGAAAAACCCGTTCGACGGTGCGCTCGCTCCCCGTATCTTGGGGAAACCGCGCAACGCGCTCAGGTCCGACCTCGTGCCGAAGCTCAATTCCATCTGCTCCATGATGCCCGATTCCCGTTTCAAGCGTGCAGTCGTGCTCGCCCTGCACACCGGCATGCGCATCGGCGAGGTCTGCGGTCTACGGTGGTGCGATGTGGACTTCGAGACGGGCCTGATCTCGATCAGACACTCGGTGGCGTACGCGAAGGGAATGGGGTCGTTCATCAAGGACACCAAAACCCATGACTGCAGGTCGATCCCCATCGACCCAGTGGGCCTGCTCCCTTTTCTGAAAGAGATATACGAGCTTGACCTCGGGAAGATGCGCCTGCGTGGTCTAGTCGGTTCGATTGAAATCGGGGACTGCTACATCCTCTCGGAGCCAGGCGCGACCTTCTCGACGACCAGCTATATCCGAAGGGCGTTCAAGACGTTCTCAGAGACCAACGGCCTCATGGGCACCAACGACGAGCTAATCACGTTCCACGGCCTGCGCCACACCTTCGCAACGCAGTGGATCCGCCAAGGCGGGGACATCAAGGCACTGCAGTCAATCCTCGGACACAAGGACGCCATGGTGACGCTCAACGTCTACGCCGATATCGAGCCGATTTCCAAAATTCAGAACATGTTGCGCGTCTCGCCGTGTATGTGGCGCGGCTACCTCGGACTTCGAGTCGATCCGGGTCCGATGTTCCAGCAGCGTATCCAAGAGGCTATCGAGACGCTCCAGGCATTCGGATACGGCATCACCGAGCCGGATGACCGCAATATCGTCATCCGTGACGTGAAGACGATCAGCCGGCTCTACCCCACAGAGTATGCGGCAGTACTGGGCGCAATTCCGACCGAGGCGACGGTGCTTTGATAGAATGGCCGCTGACGGCGGCGGCATCCATTACAGCCTTCGCTTTCTGAATAGGAGGAACGCCCGCCATTATGACTGGAAATCAGTAATTGCCGCCGAAGGGCGGATCGCCGAAAGAGCGATAAAGATAAAGAGGACAATAACAAACAGCTTTCCTGCGGGGTGCCATTTCGGGCACCCCTATGTCTTGCTGGATACCTGCTGGATGGTAGGTATGTAGTTCTGTAGCGATGTAGCTGAATGAGAATGTAGCCATATAGTTCAGTGGCTAGGATTCGGCCTACCCATATGCCGCTGCGGCAAGACCGGAACTGAATTATGAAATAGCCATACATTCGAGCCGTTTCTAATCACCCTGAGCGAAGGGAGCCGCAAATGCATACAGCGGCAATTGACCTTCGGGGGGTATCTCCTAGAGGTACTCTTCTCCGAGGGGCAATCTATCATCGAGTACGTCCTGATCATCGCGATCATAGTCCTGGTGGTGCTGATCGCGGGGCCGTGGGTCTCGAGCGCGATCCGAAACCAGTTCAACCTCGTGGCTGGGACGCTCGGCAACGGGATCAACAAGGGGAGCTGGGAAACCGGCGGCACCGGCGGCGGCAATGGGTCGCTGACCGATGCAGATATCGTGGACCCCGTACACGGAACCGCGTTCGCCGTTTACTCGGAAGACGACCACAGCCTCATGTTCTACAAACGGAAGGGGCTGCCAAAAGTCGGTGACATGCTGAACAGCCGCAGGGTTACGGAAGTCTACCCCGATATCGAGAGCTACAACTTTGATATCCCAGGCGGCAGAGGGGATGGCAATGCGCCTTGGTGGTCCCATAGGGCCGACATCCTTTCCGTGAAAGTCATAGACAGGATTAAGCCCAAAAACATGTCCGGTTGGTTCTACTGGTTCGTGAATGTCACGTCTATCGACCTCGGACCAATCGACACAAGCGAAGTCACAAGCCTTTTTGGAACGTTCGATAGGTGCTTCAAACTCCAGAGCCTGGACGTGTCCATGATGGATACGTCAAAAGTCAAGAACATGTGCTGTGCTTTCTTCGGCGACGAACTTACGGAACTTGACCTCTCAAGCTGGAATTTCTCGAATGTAAATGACTTCAGCTACATGTTCTTCGAATGCAAGAAACTCGGGGTTCTCAACATGCCACCCTCGCCGAAGTTCGCATCGCAAATCAATTGGCTCGGTTTCATGTTCTGGCATTGCGAGAACCTTAACCTCGATTGCTCGGGATGGAATGTACCGGTCTCCGCCGCTCATCCCAATTTCAACGTGAACGCCCCCGGCGTGATTCTTCCGAAGGCCTGGCAGTAACCATATGGGAGGGGGGAATACCTATCGAGTGGTCTATTTCCCTCTTCTATCTAATTGAAGAGTAGCTTATCGACAATCTCAGCCCTGGAATACTTTTTTTTGCCGCGTCTATCTCGCCCTCGTAGGGGTCCATGTAGCCCTGGAGCCATAGGACAAGATCACGGTTCTCGGCTTCGGTCTCGCCGAAATCGATGAGTTCCTCAACAGACATGCCGGCACGGTCGCGTGTGGCGTCTTCCCCCGCCAGCTCCCAACCGAGTTGCAGGGAACACTTCTCGTGCAGGCTGAGGCCATCCATCCCGATCTCTTTTAGGTCGAGCGGGGACGACCACTTTCGGTACGGGATATCATCGTACTGGAGGGCGACGTTGAGGTACTCGAGCGGCCCGTAGACCTCGCGCAGGTCGCAGTACTGGAATAGGACGTCGCAGTCGATCTCGGGGTTGCCGGCGACCGCGGCGGCGAGCAGGTTCGCTTCCTCGACGGTACCGAACTCATCGAGCGGGAGCCATTCTAAAGGTGCGAATCGTCCGAGATACTCCCATGCGCGGGAGTCGGAGGGACTCCGTCCCGGCTCCCTCGCGCCCGGCCTCGCGCGCGAGCGCGTCCGCCAGCGCGGCGGGTGCCAGCGGCAGGCGGATCTCGGCGCCGGCACCCGGGTCGTTTCGATATGTCCCGAATGACGCGCCCTCGAGGGCGGTGACCCAGATGACGATGGCGGATTCGACGGTATTCTCGTTCGGCTTCATTTGGTTTACCCTTTTCTCGGTAGTTTCGTCGGTTAAGAGTCTATCGCTGTCGGAATCGGCCGTCTAGATCTCGGGGAGGGAAAGATGGGGAAACTTAGCCAGGATGAGTTCCTCGCGCGGCTGCGCGACCGCAACTCGCACTTCGCCGCCGGCGAGTTCGAGGTACTCGGCGAATACGCCGGCATCAGCGCTCCGGTCAGATGCCGCTGCCTGGTCTGCGGCAACGTCTGGGACGGCAACCCCGACTCGATGCTGCGCCGGTACTCCCGATGCCCCCAGGTGCGGCCGGGCGGCCGCCGGCAAGTCCTCGGGGAAATCGAGGACGCTGACGCATGAGGCGTTCGTAGGGCGTGCGGCAGAAGCCTGTCCCGATGTCGAGATCGTCGGCAGGTATGCGGGCGCCAACACGAGGCTGGCCGTCCGCTGCCGCACCTGCGGCTACTGTGGGACGCGTTTCCGGCCACGATCCTGCGCTCCTGTTCCTGCCCCTGCTGCACCAACCGCGTGGCAGTTGAGGGGGTCAACGACCTCGCGACCACGCATCCGGAAATCGCGGCGGAGTGGGATTACGGGCGCAACGGGGAGCTGAGGCCCACCGACGTCGTGGCGGGCTCCTCCAAGAGGGTCTGGTGGCGATGCCCGAGGGGCATGAGTGGCAGGCCGTCATATACAGGAGGAAGGCGGGCGGCGGTAGCTGCCCCGTCTGCGGGAAAGTAGAGGGGAGGGTTCAAGCCCTCCCCTCTTTTCATCTCTATAGGTTGTAGACCTCGACCATAGCTTCGCCAATGCGATGGGGTACGCCGGTGACGAGCGCGTTGCCCATGCAGAAGGCTCGATGGCCGTCAGTCATGCCCGTATCGGTCCAGCCCTTCGGGAAGCCTTGGAGCTGATCCAGCTCGTCGGGCACCAGGCGGCGGAAGCGTCCGTCGGGGCACTCGACGACGTGCTTGAAGCGGCTCGCGCCGGTGCCGCCCCTCTCCGGTGAGGATCGTGCGGCTCGGCTTCTCGATGGAATCGGGGAAGCTCATGGCGCCCTCGGAGTAGGTGTAGGTGAAGCCCGTCTTCTTGTTGGTGCGCTCCTCGCGCTTGGCGCCCTTTGAGGTAGCGCCAGTCGGGCAGCTTCTCGTCGGCGATGTAGAACTGCTCGGGGACGTCCGATTCGTCCACCAGCACGTCGCCCAGCACGCGGCGCTCGCCGTGGTAGTCCTCGGCGAAGTCGCAGGTGAGGACATGGCAGCCCTGCATCACGCCCGCCGTCTTGAACTGCGATACCTTCTGGCCCACGCCGAAGCGGGTCGAGTTCTCGTAGGGGTCGGGCAGGACATCGAGTTCGGCCATCTCGTCAGGGTAGACGGCTGGGAACGCCTTGGCCATGACGCCGCGGCGCATGCGCTCGGTAAGGTCGGCATCGCTGGCATCCTTCTCGCAGAAGATGTAGACGCGCTTGCGGCGCTGCGGGAAGCCGTACTCGGCGGAGTTGACCACGCGCCACTCGACCGTGTAGCCGAGGTCGGCGAGGCAGCTCAGGATGATGGCGAAGTCGCGCCCGCGCTGGGACGCGGGGGACTTGAGCAGGCGGTCGACGTTCTCGAAAAGGCCGAAGCGGGGATTCTTCATCTCGAGGAAGTGGTAGATATCCCACCACAGGACGCCCTTCTTGCCCTCGATGCCGTGGGCTTGGTTGAGGGGCGAGCAACGGAGTAGTCCTGGCACGGGAAGCCGCCGACGACCATGTCGACGTCGGGAATCTGGAACTCCCCGCCTCTGCCATGTCCAGCACCCTGTTGATGTCCTCGTTCACCACGGAGCCCTCGCCGAAGCGCTCGGCGTAGCATCGGGCGGCGAACTGCCTGGACTCGGTTCCGGGCGGCTCCCACTGGTTCGCCCAGACGGTGGTGAAGGGCCTGCCGGCCTCATGTAGAACTCTGGATGGTTCGGGTCCGCGTAGCCCTCTAGGCCCAGGCGGAACCCGCCGACGCCTGCGAAGAGCTCGGCGATCTTGATCTCAGACACGTTTCTCCAATCGCTGCTGTGTCCGTATTTGCGAAATCGATGATAACCGATCTCGCGGACAAGGTAAAGATCCGAATTGAAAATTTCGACCGTCACAGGTTTGCCGCTGCGGCACAAGTACTCAGGTTCGTTTTAGTTTCGATAAGTTAGACGTGTTGATGAGTACTGCCGAAGGGAACTATCGATGGCAAAGACGGTCAGCAAGACTGTTCGGTTGACGATTGAGGAATGGGCTGTGTTGGATTATGCGGCTAAGATCCACGACCGCACGCGAAACGATGAAATCAGAAAGCGTCTTTTTTCCGAGAACGAGCCATACCGGCACCCAAAACGCTAACTAAGAAATTCGGCTGTGATCGGTAAATCAATCCTGCCATTTTTCATCTCGAGATGGAATGAGGAACAAAGAGGATTAAAAGTGCCAAGTCGACTTCTGCACTCAAGCTATTCGCCATCGTTGGCGGTCTTGCGGTTGTTCTTGTCGGAACCTCTTGATGCATTCGAATAGTGAGTCATGATACCAACGGTCGAGAGATTGCTGCCGACAACTCTCAATCAGCTGAAGCATCGGAAGGCAAAATGGACTATTCAATTACTGGGGTCGAGGTTCATGATTCATGGCACGGTAATGGAGAAAAGGTCGCTGTAATCAGATGGCACGCCGTAAACAATAGGACATCGGACGACTATGCCGACCCCTATGGATTCAAGGTCTACCAAAACAAGCAGGTATTAGGTCCAAGTGTCGCTAGTGATATAGATGGCACTTTCGAAATGCAAGAGCTTGCACCAGGCGGTGAATTCGATGGAACGGCAACCTTTGGAATCAATGACATGTCTCCCATTGAGGTCAAGTACAGCGATTATACGAACCATTCAAACGAACTCGACATGACCTTTAATCTGGAGTAAGCCGTGAGGAACTTTAAACCGCTTTTAATTCCGGCTATTGCCGGTTTGCTCCTGATTGGAATCGGCTTAGTGATTCATGAAGAAGAGCTTGCATTCGATTTTTCCCTCTATCCCCATTCTTACACGCTAATCCTTAACTTGGGGCAGCTGTTCAAATCAGTTGGAGGCTTCGTCATCGCGATAAGCGTCATCGTCACGCTCTGTTCCTTTTTGGCCAATCCTTTCAGATATCCGTATTTCACGAAAGCAATTGACGTGTCGGGCAGGAGAAAACCGTCAATCAATAGCGAAATTGAGGACTGGCTCTGCGACGCATCAGCATGGGAATACGTTGAACGGCATTCGGAAACGGTAAAGCAATGGAAGGAAGCAGCGCAGGCCAAGGTCGATAGGTCTTGGCTCAGGAAACGGCGGCAGAGACAACTCGATTGCACCGTCGATGACGATAATGAATTTCAATTCGTCCTGACCAGACAACAGACGAGGTATAAGCAGATTAACTATACAAGGTATCCCTATACCGTCACGGTGACTGAAAGATCTGGAAACCATGTCTTTCGATGAGCTGGAAGAGATTCACGAGCAGCTCGCCGAGATAGGGATTCGAGTGCAACCTTTCCCAATATCACAGCAAGAATCAGCGAAAGCTCATGACCCCAAAGCTCAGGCGAGAAATCGCAGAAAGGGATGGCTACACCTGTCAGAACTGCGGCAAGTACATGCCCGATGGTGTCGGCCTGCATATCGACCATATTATCCCCGTCTCCAAAGGCGGGAAAACGGTGCCGAGCAACCTCCAAGTACTCTGTTCGAAGTGCAACGGCAGGAAAGGAAATCGAGATTAAACCCGAATCGAACCAGTGTGTTCTATAAAAAAGAGGTTCTTCCCGAGCTGACTCGTTAGTTCCCTACCCTTGATCCAGACGTTCTGGCGGTACATCCTCACGCCGTTGACATCTACAGGCTTGTCGTTCGCATCGGTGCCCGTGCCGCGGACGAACAGAACGCCGTCACGGCTCTTCGGCCAGTTGGGTGCCGTCATGGGAATCCCCGTCTTGGGAGTCACGCGAGGCGTGCCATCCCTCTTCAGGACGGGGGCGTCGACGAGCCTACCGTTGAAGATGAGGTCGCGCATCCCGTCCCAAAGCGCCCTAGCGGCTTCGAGGTGATCCCGAGCCAAAGGGTCTTGAAGCCCATGAAGCGGCACTGGCACAACGGGCAGTCGCGGTACTGCTCCTCGAGCACGGCGACGACCATGGTTGAGTCAATGAAGGGCGCCGCGAATGCGGAGTCCTCGAACTCGACCGAGGGGTCGCACAGCTCGTCGAAGTCAATCGAGGGGTTCAGCTTCATGTCCTCGGTCCTGCCGCCCGTGGGTGTCAGCGTCATCGTCTTGAAGACGAGACCGGCCTTCGCGAAGAGCGGCACCTGCGAGATCTTGCCAGCATGTCCCGTGAAGAGCCTGACGATGACCTGCTCGGCGAGGGACTTGTTCTCTTTGCCGGATTTCGCCCTGAGCGGCAGGCCGAACGGCGCGGCTAGGTCCTCGAGTGTCTGACCTGCATAGGTATCGGAGAGACCGTGCAGATGCACCCTGAGCGCCCCCATCGAGGACAGCCCACCCTGGTCGGGAATCATGTGCATGCCTTCGTCCAGTCGCTCGCGAGCTATCTGGGTGACGAGGGAAGCCTTCAGGCGGAACCTCGGTCTGTTCGGCCACTTGGGCGAGGTGTCGAGGTAGAGCAGCTGCGGGTTGACGAGTGTGGAGAGGTTCGGCATCTCGGAATCGATATCGCCCTCGAGGGCGGTGCGGACGAATTCGCGCACGACCGTCCAGTCCGCCTCCAAGCGGCATCGGTCGACCTCGCGCCAGGTGTGCAAGTCATAACCTTTGAATTCGAAACCTGCGTACTCGACAGCCACTCCCTTGCCTGGGCGTACGTAGAGGTAGTAGACAACGAGCAAGCGCTCGGCCTTGTGCCAGAAGGCCGAGGTTGTAAAGCTCTCCGCGACGATGCCCTCGGGCGCCACGGCGGTGATGGACATGGGCTCCTTCGCCCGCCAACCGCCTCGGGTGCCCTCGACGAGGCCCGTCGCCTTGACCTCCCAGGGCTGCCCGTCGATGACGATATCGGGGCCGCGGTCGGAGTCCGCGGGGTAGCCCAGCACAGACTGGTCGATGATGGCACCGATCCTGCCCTTGTTGCGGGATGCGCTCGATGCGGTAAGGATGCCGGCGGTATCGACCTCGGCCACGGTATGTCCGACAATGCCATCGAAACGCTGTCGGATGTCCCGTTCGGTGAAGCTGTGGTTGCCCTTGGCCATGCTCTCCCCTTTTCTCCCTTTGCGCCAAAGGATAGCGATCTTCGGGAGTTGTGGGAGACTTCGCTATGTAGGATTCGATCGAGGGTCGGAGAGGTCAACGTAGGAAGAGGTCTATATGGATGATGAGATGAGAGATATGGTGTTCGATGTGTATCACGAGATGCGCGGACTGGCTGCGTTGCTCGATGCCGCCGCTCATGGGGATATGTCCGAGCCGGAGCTAATCGTCGAGTATGCGTCGGGGCAAATCGCAAGGCTCTCCGACACGCTCGCGGCGGCTATCAGAGACTGCCCGCAGCCTTAATGCCCGACTGTGCTACTTGCACGGTCCTTTCGGTGCGCGAGCCGCAGGAGTGTCATTGTCGGGGTCGTGAACCACGTACCAGCTGTTCCCGTAATGGCAGATGTCGCGGCAGGTGCCGTCACCGACGACCACGCGCCAAGACTCAGATTGTTTGTTCCTGCCGAGCGCCCACGAACGGGAGCTGTAGGATTCGATTCGGTCGAACGGGTAGACGGTGCCGTCGTACCATTTGATCCCCCACGGGGCGTACTCGCCGTCCGGACGGCATTCGACGAGGGCTGTAACCAGACGGATTGACTTCTCGCTCTCGCTCACGGCAAAACCCCTTTTGTATGAATAACGAACGCGTGTTCTATTGTAGCGTGTTGATGAGTGATTTGCCAATGGCGAGTTGCCGCTGCGGCACTGTCCGGCTGACTGCCGACGCCATGTCTATCCTTTGCTGCAACAACCAAAGCAATCCGAGAGGAGCCGCATATGCATGCAGAGGAAATTCCTTTCGGGGGGTATCTCCCAGATTTACCCGCCGCCTGAAGGGCAGTCGACAGTCGAGTACGCCCTGATCATTGCGATTATCGTCCTGGTGATACTGATAGTAGGACCGTGGGTCTCATCGGCGATCAGGAACCAGTTCAACCTCGTGGCGGGGACGCTCGGGTCAGGAACGACTGGCGAGAACTTCTACGAGCCGCAGGACATCCCCGACCCCGAGAACGGCACGGCGTTCGCAGTGTACTCCGAGGACGATCACAGCCTCATGTTCTACAAACGCCGCGGGGTTCCCAAGATGGGAGACTTGTTCGACTACCGCAGGGTGACTGCGGTGTACACGGATTTGAGTCAAGAGGCTTTGGCCTTGTCCATTACAATCCAGAAAGCAATAACTGGGATACGTGCGACACGGATGTCCCGTGGTACGAAATGAGAACGAGAGTGACGAAGGTCACGGTTGTCGACCGAGGTATCAAGCCTCACTGCTTGGCGCAGTACTTCCGAAGGTTCGAGAACTTGGAGTCGGCAGACCTCGGCAACTTCGACCTTTCTGAAACAGTCAGTCTCTATGGTTTATTTCTTCTATGTTCTTCACTGCGGTCTGCGAACGTTCCCAGCGTTTCGAGTGCCTGTACCAACTTTCAAGATGCTTTCGCTCATTGTCCGGAACTTAAGGACTTGCATTTCAACGGATGCGATTTCTCAGGAGCCAATAACTTCTTTCATACGTTTGTGCATTCTGGATCCCTTTCATTTGATTGCTCGAGCTGGAATGTATGGCCTAATGTTCTACATACCGATTTCAATGCCGGTTCGCCTGGCGTGATTGCGCCAACGGTTTGGACGGCGAAATGATTCCCGTATTCTTCCCCATGCGTAGCCTTGTAGCTCTGTAGCCGTGTAGCCTTGCAGTCAGATTGTATTCAAATGCGTCAGGACATTCCGGGTTTGTAAATGCTATAATAGCCTTGCTCTCGAGAGAGGGTTCAGCCCCGGCTGGTAAACCTGACGTTTGGCGTGGTGTGCGTCTACACGCATAGCGGGCATGGCCGCGAAAAGCATTCCATGCATAGGGGTTCGACCCCAAGCGCCCCGATGGTTTCGGGGAGAGCGAACTGGCAGGCAGGTAACCGGGATATAGACTGTCTAGAAGGAGGGGCTTCGCGCCCCTCCTTCTTTTTTTTTTCAAGACTTTTAGTCTGCTGGCCGCGCGGCCAGCTTTAAAACCACCGCTACGCGGGTGGAGACAAACGGCTTTACAAAGCCACCCCCTCCGACCGATATTGACGATTGTTCAGGCCGTCAAGAATTCGAGTCGAAGGGGTGGTCGCCATGGCCCAGAAGGCCTACAGCCTTTCCCACACGAAGTGGATGTGCAAGTACCACATCGTGTTCACGCCGAAGTATAGGCGCAAAGTGATCTACAACCAAATCAGGAGCGACATAGGGGAGATCCTCAGGAAGCTGTGCGAGTACAAGGGGATCGAGATAATCGAGGGGCACCTGATGCCCGACCACGTGCACGTGCTGCTGGCGATCCCGCCGAAGTACAGCGTCGCGAGCGTCATGGGCTACCTGAAGGGGAAGAGCTCGCTGATGATATTCGACAGGCACGCCAACCTCAAGTACAAGTTCGGCAACAGGAAGTTCTGGGCGGAGGGCTACTACGTGTCCACCGTCGGCCTGAACGAGGCGACGATCGCCAAAGTACATCAGGGAGCAGGAGTCCCACGACATCGCGCTGGACAAGCTGAGCGTGAAGGAGTACGAGGACCCCTTCAAGAGGGGGTGATCCTGCCGGTTCGACCGGCGCGCCACGGGTCAAGATGCACTAGGCCTGGACGAAGTCCGGGCCCGCGCCTTTAGACGCGAGCCCGGGGCCCGTGGGTTATACCTAAGAGCAAACCACCCTTTTTAAGGGTGGTTCTGATTGGGCATCGAGTTCGCATTTGCCAAATGCCGCTGCGGCATGACTCAATGGGTTTTCGCTGTCCGGGCAATCCTTGTCGGAAGGACAAGGAGGATGCCATGAAGGCCAACAACAGGGACGTGCAACGAATTTCCAATCTCGCTAAAGGGTATGACCGTAATCTCTGCGGAAAGGATTTCCTCATCTGCTATGGAGAGGAAGACAATACTCGCATGCTCGAGTGACATTTTCCAAGAAGAGATTTAACCACCTCGTCGGCATCGATATCGATCAATGCCATGTCAAACCGTGGGTACTCTATAAGAAAGCGGTCGCTGGGACGTTGACTCCGCGTGACTTGGGGAGCTCGCTCTCGCAATACTTCCCCTCTAAAGCCTTGGCGGCACGCATGATGAATCTCTTCGCCAGTTCCGCCACACATGTCAGCAAGGTTGACCCCTGTCGACCCGAGTCAATGCCGAAATCTGGATATCGGGCGATGCGGCGCAATTTGCCATCGGGTGCCTAAAGGTAAATGCCGAGTACCACAGCTCATCCTGCTATGTGCCGAGTAGCCTGCAGCTTCTGAAACCCGAAAAGGTTGACATGAAGTCCAGCGGTGAGCGGATGCCCATCGTCGCGATGCTCAGCAAGGACGCATCGGCAAAAGGCTACGACACCCTTCTCTACGTCAACAATCAGTTGCTCGAATCCAGCCGCGACAGCCTTGGATTTATCATCCGCAGCTTCGGGGATGTCGATGCACTCCGGACATCCTATCCGGTCATCATGGACACGGTCATGGGCTTGGATTCGAACAAGGATATGAGTCTCGACGATCGTTCGAGGACAAGACCGCTCTCGCTCATGAACTCGATGAGCTCAATCGCCGGCGTGAGGGTTTCAGGAATATGCTGTCGCACTCCCCCGCCGATAAGAGCGGTAGATAGTTACGCAGCCAGACGGCTATGCGTGTAGCTGCGTAGCACGGTAGCTTGGTAGCTACGCAGTTCTGTAATCCGGTAGCATGGCAGGCACGCAGCTCAGTAGCCGACGATAGCGAGTTCTTCAATATCGGCGTAGCCACAGGCAGTCGTGTTAATGTTTGGGCGAATTAGAATAAGATTTAGAAACTTTTCTGGTGAAAACAATAATAACGACCAGCTATGCTGCGGGGTGCCATTACGGGCACCCCTTTGTTTGCCTATGCGCGTAGGTATGTAGCTCGGTAGACGTGTAGCGCGGTAGTCGCGTAACGGTGTATGCCTGCATGTCGCTACCTTTGTCCCGATGTCTCGTTCTGCCCAATCGGTCGCTAACGTTTGAATAAAGTCAGTATTCATTGGAGGTCAATATGGGTTTTCCCGACACCGAAAGTCCCGTCAGCCAAATTATCGAAAAGCTCGATTCGTTGCCGAATAGCGCACGAGATGCAGCCGTAAACAGTAACATTGTTCCATCCGATAACCTCAGCGGCTTCGGAGAGAGCGTCCTCAAACTCTACAATGAAGGCAATCCGTCCGCCCGCGAGGCTATCGCAGAGATGTTCGAACTGGTCTGCAACGAACCGTTCGACAATTGGCTTGACAGGGTCGAACGCAGCTGCGATGGATTCTCCAAGCAAAAGAGGCCGTTCGAGAATTCGATACGCTTCCCGAAGCGATAGCCGATGCTCTCGATTCGGAAGGATGGACCGTCTCCGACGATGATGTACGCAATCTCGGATATCTGGAAATCGAGCGGGAAACGAATCTTACCGGCTACGATCTCGTACTCATCATTGACCTGCGCGGTAAGGATATGGACTCCACCGGCGATTGGATGTCTGCAATCCGCGAGCTCGTCTACAGCTGGGATCCGGTCGAGGAGGCGCTTGTCGCCGCGGGATGCCCGGGCGCTCCCTCGGTTGACCGAATCATCGAAGACTTCAAATCTACCTATGAGAGCTCAATCTGCGGTATCGAAGCTATCTGTCAAATCGTCACCAACGCATGGGATGAGAAAACTGCGACGGAAGGCATCCATTCAGAATCGCTCGACCATATTTGCGAACGAGCAAGCTCTGCCATCGATGTCCCGATGGATGATTCTCGCGCGGTTGGGCGCAGCGAGGATATCGATAAGTAGCCAGCAACCTACGGTGTAGCGTTGTAGCTCCATAGCCCTGCAGCTCGGTAGCTGTACAGCCTTGTAGTCCAGCAGTACGGCAGTATGCAGTCAAGTAGCCGACAATAGCGAGCTCTCCTATATCGTGGCCACAGGCGGTCACTCCGATATTCAGGGATTTTTTGGGTGAGGACAATAATAACGACCAGCTATGCTGCGGGGTGCCATTACGGGTACCCCTTTGTTTTCTTATGCGTGTATGCGTGTAGCGCTGTAACCGTGTAGCTCGATAGGCATGTAGCGCGGTAGTCGCGAAGCCCCATAGGACGAAAACCACAATTTGAAATAGGTCTATAGATAGCCTTCTAGCTGCGGAATTGCCGCAGTGGCAAGACTCTGTCGGGTTTTTCGGGGTGCCAGAGACTGGGAACCGTTGTAGGTTCGCGGTCAGGAGGTCCCCTTTGGGCTTTCGCTATGTAAAGCATCTTTTCCGGCGTCGAGGCGGCGTCGCTCGCGTGGGAGCCACTCGGCTGGGAGCCGGTGGCGTTCTCGGAAATCGAGCCGTTCCCGTGCGCCGTACTGGCCGAAAGATGGCCAGACGTCCCCAATCTGGGAGACATCACCAAAATCGACTGGAAGGAAGAAATCGATGGAGCTATCGACCTTGTTGTTGGCGGATCCCCGTGTCAATCGTTCTCGGTGGCGGGTAAGCGCGAGGGCCTCAAAGGCGCGTCCGGCCTTATGTTCGAGTACATTCGATGCGTACAGGAACTTCGTCCTCGCTGGTTTCTATGGGAAAACGTCCCAGGAGCGCTCACGAGCGAGGATGGGGGCGCTTTCGGACAGCTGCTCAGCGAAATGGATGAACTCGGGTATTGTCTCGCATGGCGAGTACTGGACGCGCAATTCTTCGGAGTGGCCCAGCGACGCCGCCGTCTGTTTCTTGTCGGACATCTTGGAGCCGAATCCCCCGCAGAGGTTCTCTTTGAGCCCGACTGCCTGTCAGGGAATCCTCAATCGAGCCGTGAAAAGAGGAAGGAGCTTGCCCGCCGAGCTGGACGCAGCGCTGCGTGCGCAGGCTTCATGTACAGCGCTGCGCCCCGAGCAAACACACTAGGATACGCCGAGGAGCAGGCTAACACGCTCACCGCGGACTGGCATGCGCCGGCCGTCTTGCCGTTGTCGAACACGGCTCTGTCCCAGTACGGCACCGAGATCGCGGGATGCCTGACAGCCCGAGGGGATTCGTCCCCTGTGTGGACAGGGGACAGAATATCGTCTGCATGACGGGTACGCAAGCCCATTGCCATATCAGTGGCGAGATTGCGGGATGCCTGACCGCGCACATGGGCAAGGATGACGCGCCCGTGGTGGTGGACGGATCGAATCTGCAGACATATGTCTGCGCCGTCGGCGACCGCCATACGCATGCGGCTATCTGCCGAAATGTCTGCCCGATCCTTAAATGCGGCGGCGACCCGCGATGATCGCATCGGAAATCGGAGACAAGCCCGCAGGGGGTAAACCCCATGCTCGTCCGCCGGCTCACCCCGCTGGAGTGCGAACGCCTGCAAGGTTTCCCCGATGGGCATACGCTGATCGCCTGGAAGGGCAAACCCGCTGAGGAGTGTCCCGACGGGCCGCGCTACAAGGCGATCGGCAACTCGATGGCGGTTCCCGTCATGAGATGGATCGGTAGGCGTATCGCGGCGGTCGATAAGAATTAGGCAACGGATTTACAGTTCCGCTAAAAGGGGCACCTTTTGATGTACCCCTTTTCCTTTGGCAAAATCTGCATGTAGCCGTGTAGCTGTGTATGCCCGTAGCGATGTAGCTCGGTAGGCACGTATGTATGGAGCTGCATGACTGGATTGTCCCTATCAGGATCTGAACGAGAATAATAAGAATAAGAATATAAAGAAATCGACGACCGGCAAAGGCGAAAGGTTTCTTCCGCTCGAGCGTATTCGCGTAGTCATGTAGCCGTGTAGCTATGTAGCCCGATAGTCGCGTAGTCAAATAGCGCGGGCAAAAAAGATAATAATAAGTAGCCATCCTACGGGGTGCCATTTCGGGCACCCCTTTGTCTTGCTGGATGCCTGCTTGATGGTAGGCGTGTAACTCTGTGATGGTGTAGCGGCGTAGTGGCGTAACCCCGTAGCGAAATGTGCGGGAAACCGTGTTGGCGCGCGGTGCGGCAATGGATGGATGAGATCGAGGTCGCAGCGGTTAGCAACCGGCTTCCAAGCGGGATGGGTATACAGTTCGCGTTGGTGTATAGCTATGTAGCTATGTAGCAGGATAGCTACATAGCTTTGCAACGCGACAAAGAGGAGGAACCGCCTTTCGGGCGGATCCTCCTCTAGAGGAAAGGAGCTTGAGGTCTAGACCGCTAGAGCCTAGAGTGCGGCATGGAGACCGCGACGGCGTGCGATGCCGGCGGCGGCAATCGCAGCGGCACCCATACCGGAGATGACGCTCACCTCGAAAAAGGGTGGAATCACCCGTCTGGGGCATGGTTCCCTGAGCAGCGGCAGCGCCGTCTGCGGCCTGCTGACCGCCCGCATTCGCGGCCTGATCGGTACCGGACTGCTGGTCGGTACTCGACTGCTCGGCATTACCGCCATTCTCGCCAGCGTTGCCAGAGTTGTCGCCAGTAGAGCCATTCTCGGTGGAGCCGCCCTCACCGTCGGTAGTACCGTTGCCGGTGTCACCGCCGTTCTCGGTCTTGGCGGCCTCATAGGCATCGGAGAGGTTCTTGTAGGTCACAGCGGCCTGATCATATGCCGCCTGTGCCGCATCGACGGCATCCGATGCGGCATCGAAATTGCCCTGTGCGACTTGGACGGCCGCGATGGCCTCAATCAGGACGCCGTTTGCCTTCTCGACTTCAGCCTTGAGGCCGGCGAGCTTCTGCTCGGCCGCGCCCTGCGCGGTGCCGGCAGCATCGGCTGCGGCCTTGGCCTGGTCATAGGTAGCCTTGGCCGTATCGTATGCCTTCTGGGCAACCTTAAAGTCGGCTTCCGCAGCCTCCTTGGTATCCAGAGCCTTCTGCTCGGCGGTAACCGCATTCTCGAAATTGCTCAGAGCCTGCTCGTAGGCAGCCTTCGTCGCGGCTCGCTCGCCCTTCTTCACGTCAATCTCGTTGACTGCGTTCTCAAGAGACTTCTGGGCATCGACGAGAGCGCTCTGGGCATCGGTGAGCTGACCCTGGAGCAGAACGGTCTTGTCATGCGCGGCATTGAAAGCCTTCTTGCCCGCATCGTAGCCGGCCTGCTTCTCGTCGGCAACGCCCTTTGGCGGCATCGCGGACACCTGTGGCGGCATCGACGCCGGGTTTCAGGCCCCTGATACTTGGAGGAGGCGGCGGCGAAGACGTTGCCCGCCTCAATCTGGGTCTGATTCAGCTGCTCAAGGTCATCGGCGTGGCTCAGTGCATCATCGAGCGCATCGGCTGCGTCCTTGGCGGCCTGATCGGCAGCGGTCTTAGTATCGGTTGCCTCCGCGACGGCCTGCTCTGCGGCAGTCTGGGCCTCCTGTGCGGCCTTGAGCTGCGCCTCGCAGGTCGGGATGTAGTTGTTCACGATGTCATCGTAGGATGCCTGTGCCGCATCGACTCCCCTGCTGGGCGGCCTCAACAGCGGCCTGCTTGTCACCGAGGGTCGCGGCCTGCGCCTCGCGCTCGTCAACAGCTGCCTTGATGTCGTTGTAGGCATCCTGCGCCTGCTGGAGTGTACCGCGGGCGGCATTGACTGCGTCCATGAGGGAGGTCAGCTCATCCTCGGTCGCGGTGCCAGCAACCTGGGCCTGATAATAGGCGTCTGCCGCCGCGGTGTAGGCGGCCTGCTCCTGATCGAGTTTCTGCTTGGCGCCATCCAGGTTCTGGTGATACTGGGGTAGCGAGTCGGCAATGGACTTGACGAGCTCGTACTCGTCCTGGGCTGCAGCGAGAGCGGCCTTCGCGTCCTCGATGTTCTTCTCGGCTTGGGGGTACGGTGGCATTTGCGGCATCGAGACGGGTCTGCTCGTTGGCGACGTCCTGCTTGACCGCCTCGAGCTTGGCATTCGCCTGATCGAGAGCCGCTTGGGCGTCTGCCGCCTTGGCTGCGGCGGAATCCTTGGCCTCAGTCAGCTTTTGGATGGCACCGTCACCCCATTTGCCGAAGGCATCGAGATAGGCGTGAACCTTGCCATACCAATCGGTCTTCTTGGACTCCATGTCGGCCTGCGCGGCATCAAGCTCAGCCTGCTTTTCATTGAGAGTCTTCTGGGCGTCTGCAAGCTCGGCGTTTGCCTGGTCGAGTTCAGCCTGGAGGGCATCGAGCTGATTGCCGGCGGAATCCTCGGCTACCTGGGCATCGGATACCTGCTGCTCGAGGTCGGCTACCTTAGCCTCGGCCTCGTCGACCGCCTGCTGGGCATCCTCGGCGGCCTTCTTTGCGGTATGGACAGCCGCCTTGGCATCGACCCATGCCTGCTTGGTGGTCTCGATCTTCTTGAATGCGTCCTTGCGACCCGTCTTGGCGGCCTCGTAGGCCGCTCGAGCCTGGTCGGCCGCCTTTGCGGCATCGGATTGCTTCGCGGCGGCGGCGTCATGCCGTCTGCGCCTCGTTGAGCTTCTGGTCTGCCGCATTCTTTGCATCTGTCGCGGCCTGAAGGTCCGTCTCTGCCGTATCGGCACCGGTGACCGCCTGGTCATATGCGGTCTGGGCATCGGCCTGTGCCGTCTTCGCGGCATCCAATACGCCCTGCGCCGCGGACAGCTGCTCGTTCGCCTCGTCAAGCTTGCCCTCGGCGGCATCCATGGCCGCCTTGGCATCCTTCACGGCCTGCTCGGTGACCTTCTGGGTCTCAGTCTGGGTTTCAGCCTGGTTGTCCGTCGGTGCGGCAGACTGGGCGAATGCCATGGTCTGCATGACCGGGGACAGCATGAGGCCCGCAGTCACGGCCATAGTGACTGCCGGCTTCATAATCATTTTCTTGCTCTTGGCCTCGTGTTTGCGCATATCGAGGTACTCCTTCCAATTGAGGTTTTGCTAGCCCCGCGACCATACGGCAAACTACGTGCCGCCGTTCGGGTCTTGCCGCAGCGGCAATCAGGACACTCCAACCAGACGTGTCGAATTCTCGAAATATTGCATCTACCTGCGTTCCTGTCGGTTTTGTAGCGATGTAGCCCTGTAGCCGACTATCAGAACGAAACGGTAGCGATGTAGGCAGGTAGCCGATTGCGGGAGCAGCGGCGGCGCATGGAGGGACAGAGATGACGATGCGGCGCCCCGCCATACCCGACTTCAGGCGAATGAGGGGATGAACCGTCCCAGCTGCCCTACTATCGTGCTGCGTGTGTAGTCGTGTATGCGTGTAGCTCTGTAGCGGTGTAGCCGATATGCCGCCTAGGCAACTGCCCCCTACGCACTCGGTAATATGCGATGGTGCTGTAATGAAAAACGCTCGCGTTGCTGCGGGCGTTGGATAATTTCGTCTATAGGGGAATGAATGGTCGGAGATGGGATGAACCTCATGGAGGTAGCAATCGAAAAGAATGCAGACGACAACCCGACCTGCATCGTCTGGCCCGATGGTCGTCGCTTCGCGATCTCGAGCAGCGGGGCACCTCTCATGTGTCCGTCGCGGACAGCGGGCAGGTTCGCATATGTCCGCGACGTCTATGTGATCGGTCGCGGCAACAGGACCCACCGCAGGTCGCTTATCGCGGACGGCGGTAAGTGGTATGTCGTCTGTCTTAAATAGGCATGTAGGCATGTAGACATGTAGGCGTGCTGCACGGTAGTTGGGCACGGGGCTACATGCCTACATGCCCGTCTGAACTATTCTCGATTTTGCGGCCAGACCATGAGACGGTTCGGGTCCTTCGCAAGACTCCTCATCATGCCGATCGCTCGCCGCGAGTCTTGGTATTCAGGCGATTGAACAGCGTGACCAGTTCCAAGCGCTGACCTACCGGGGCATCGGTATCCTCGGTAAGTGGCGCTTGATTATCGAAGAGCTGCTCGATGGTTATATTCAGCACTCGGCAAAGCGAAAGCAGGTTCGAGACGCGCACGGTCCCCAAATCGGCCTCGGGCCGGATTATCGTCTGAAGCGTGCTGATCGGTATACCCGCCAGGTGTGCCACTTGGTATTCGTGTAGCCGGCACCCTTGATAATGGCCTCCAGCTTCGTATAGGGGCGATCCTTGCCCGCTATCTGCTTTTTACTGCCGGTAGTCGTTTCTCCTCGGCCATGGCTAAAACTCCTATCTCTCCATATGCGTCTAGATGTTGTCAGGTAGTCGGCTACATAGCTATCCGGCTACGTATGTAGCAAGGTAGCTTGGTACACCCAAAGTGTTCCGCCTGCAGCGCCACGGCGGGCTATTCGGTATCCTCACAGACGGCACCGCGACCGTCTTTGCCGGCAGCCACCTCATCCATCGCTTGCGGTTCGCGATTCCTCTGCATGTTCGAGGGGTCCAATTTCATTGCGCTCGACACGCGCATGAGGCAGGACTTCGCCTGTGCGTTGAAGCCCCTGAAATCGCTCACGAGACATTCCTCGTCACCCGAGAGGGAGCGCCTCCTTTCCGGGATTTCCCTCCTCGCCATCGAACAGGTCCTCGACAAAGGTCTCAAACGGAATGTCCAGCCCCTTGCAAATCCTCAGGAACGTGGAGATCTGCATGTTTTGGCATTTCGACCTTCCGTTTACGAACGTGCTCAGGGTCGAAGTCGAGACACCGGACCTGCGGCTGAGCTCCGATGCGGTGATGCCGTATTTCTCAAGTATTTCCTTGAATGTCATGGTCTCCCTATCTGTAGTCTGGTTGCTACCTGGCTACAGAATACATGATTTGGAAGTGATTTTTCGCGTATGTAGATATAAATCGCGCAAATAGGTAATTTCCACGTATGTAAATTGCGATTCTAAATCATATTGCCCAAATCTGGAAAAAGGACTAATATCTCGCTCGTAGCTACGAATGCGGAATCAGATTCCCTATTCGTCAACTATGCCCCAAGTAGTTCGATTTAGTTACGGAGACATGATGACCAAAAACCCTGCATTTGAATCTGCGACGACAGTCCTTCTGGATTATGTCGAGGATGAGGAAACTTTCGCCAATGCCATGAATGAGTCAATTGACGGTCCCGCATTGCTCGATGAGGAATGCAACTTCCTGCGCGAACCGACCGCAATGGAGTTTCTGCTCATGAGGGCCCTGCTCCCAGCAGACGGCGCCGCCCGATTCTTGGCCGCATTTGAATCCGTTATCGAGCGGGAGGTCCTGTGGTCAACAGAGGAACCTGATAGCGAAATTGCGGAGGCGATGTAGGGTGAATGAAGCCGAAGCCAAAAAGAGCATCAAGCCCGCTCCGTTTACCGATGAGGAGCTCTTGCAGCTTCCCTCGTCCTAAACTCCGAGCAGACCGCAAGGATTCTCGGCTGCAGCCGCTCAAAGCTCCAGTCCATGTGCCGCGCCGACGCCATTGAGTACCAGCGCCTCCAGAAGCGCTTCACCTTCAACCGCGATTACGTCTTCAAACTCGCGGGAATCAGCTACGAGTCCCTCCTCAAGACGGTCAGCGAGCGCTGCCTGGCAAGGGCGAAAATCAAGGAGCAGTACGCACCCCTCTTCAGGAAATACGGCGTGGACATCCTCGGAGACGAACCCCTCTTGGGCGGCGAGTCGGCCGTCGACGACCCGATCGTTAAAGACGATGGAGACAATCTGGACGATGCCCTGCTCGACCATCTCGGGGAAGCCCAGCTCGGAAAGCTGTTGCTCAAAGCCCTTCTCAAAAATGCCTAGTTGACAAGCTCGGCATACCGCCACAAAATCAAGGCATACCGGTTCCCCAAGCCGGACGATAGGAGATGAACTGCATGACCCGCCCTGCTGGGCGTGCAGCCGTGGATGCTGCCGCCTATCCGTGCAACCTGTTAGCCATCGACCCCGAGAGCGTTAAGCCCTTCGGGGTCTTTTCGCCATGCAGATGTACCATGGCAGGTGAGCCCGAATGAGCATCACCATCGACTCTTGGATGATGCGCGAACTCGATCTATCGGGAAACGAGCTCATCGTCTTCGCGCTTATCTGCGAAGCGGGCAAAGAGGGCGTCAGCGTCTCGAAACCCATGCTCGCATTCCTCACCAACACATCGGTCGCGACCGTCAGGCGCGTTCTGGGCAAGTTGTCCAAGCGCGGTTACATCGAGCGCACCCATGTCGGCGAGAACGAACCCAGCACTTGGGTCGCCTGCATCGACGAAGGGGTCTTGCCGCCCCTCCTCTCCTATCGAAAGCATTTCCGGCCGAAACGGTCGGAACCGAGTCATGTCGATAGCAAAATAGGAGGACTACCATGGATTTCAGCTACAACGACACCACCGCACCCCGTTTGGAAAACGAGCCCTACTGGAAACAGTACGGCTGGATGAACAAGCTCGGCCTCAACGGCCCCCGCGCAATCGTCTTCGCCCTCATCTTCGAGCGCGACTGCTCCGATGACCCCGCACGCGAGCGCATCACATCGAAATACATCGCCCGCGCCCTCGATGAGGGGCTGCCCCGTCCGCGGTCGCGGCGAGGGCGGCATCGCGCGGGTCTTCAAGGTGCTCAACGAGCTATCCGCAAAGGGCCTTGTCTGCGCCGTTATGGACGAGGACGGACTGTCCATGAGCTTCAAGTGCGATTACGATGCCGTGGAGTCGATTCTCATGGATGCCGTATCCGTATCAGAAGATGCCAAGCCGACCGATGAATCAAGCGAAAGCGAGGTCGATGACGGTGCCTACGACAAGATGTCCTGATAACGCACTCGACCGCAACTTCTATACCGTTTTCGATTGGATGGTGGACCCCGCGGGTCTGGGTCTCAAGGCATCCAGCGCCGAGCTGTCGGTGTACGCCAAGATCTACTCGATGAGTCACCACTCGGCGTACGGCTACTACGTCACGCAAGACCAGCTCGCCCTCGACCTCTATATCTCTCGCCGCTCCGTCCAGCGTGCGCTCGACAGCCTGTGCAGGTCTGGGCTGATCGGCTACAACGAGCTGTACCGCACCGGCAGGGGCGAACGGCATGAAATCGCCCCGGTCCTATTTCGCCATCCAGGAGAAGATCAACGCCGCAATCGAGGCGACGACCCCCGTCTCCGCATCCCGCGGCGGGCAAATCCTCGATTTCGACTTTCGAGAACCCGCAGGTCAGGCAGATGCGTCATTTTGTCACAACGATGCGCCAAGTTGTCACAACGATGCGTCATTTTGTCACAACGATGCGCCAAGTCGTCGTATCGGCGCGACCTGCGAAAACGTCGAGCAGGATGAATTTACGGCACCGTCATCTAGCTGGGGAAATGCAGCAAAACCGCAGGAAAACGACATGCCCGAGACGAGCAACGACGTATATATAAATAATAATAAGAATAATAATGATAATTATTTTTCTTATTCTTCTAATGATTCCAACAAGGGAGGTGAACTCTCTGGAGAGAATGGGGATTGCGGTCCGGGTGACATCGGAGGCTGGAGTGCCGAGGTCCGCTACGTGGCGCGTTTCATCGCCGATTCGTCTCCGAAGCACATCGATGGGGTCTTTCTCGATAAGACCATGGCGGCAATCCGCGATGTCATGGATTCCGGGCGCCGAGGCCGATGAGATCGCGATGCATGGGACCTGTATCTCGACGAGCTCATGAATCAAAATTCCGAAGGCGGATCGGCGGCATTCAAGCGCTATGCGATGTTCCCGCTCAACTGGCTTCGCCGCGCGGACGGTTTCAGGTTCTATCTGAGGGAAGATCAGAGCGAAATCCGAGAAGACCGCAGATGCATCTGGCGATACCGCCCTCGAGGCCGATCGAGAATGCCCGAATGAGGCTGAAAAGCTCGCAAGCGAAGTATTCCTCACCGCCAACAAGACCACTTCGGGCATCATCTGGACGTTCATGGGCGATTACCATTCGGCGATGGTCGCGCCCCCGCGCCCAGAACCGTCGCGAGGCCCTGCGCTACATGTGTTCCGTCAAGGGAATCGAGGTCCCGGAAGGATATCGAAGAAATGTCTGAAATTTAAGCTCGGATT
>VOFC01001452.1_pt1 | contig 48000 bp, 88 predicted proteins | sample 5384161 | NCBI WGS metagenome assembly VOFC01 (sample SAMN12384722, study PRJNA508395) | human gut metagenome | isolation source: healthy gut B | host: Homo sapiens | reverse complement strand
GCCGGACGTCTTCATGTAGATGAAGATATGATGGATGAGTTACAGGGGATAAAAGAGAATATAGATATAACATATACAATACTTACAGTTGACTCCATGACGGGTCAGGACGCTGTAAATGTTGCATTGTCGTTTAATGAAAAGATTGGTATTGACGGTGTCATCCTTACTAAGTTAGACGGTGATACCAGAGGTGGTGCAGCCCTTTCCATAAAAGCTGTAACCGGTAAGCCTATCCTGTACTGTGGTATGGGTGAGAAGCTTACAGACCTTGAACCGTTTTATCCGGACAGAATGGCCAGCAGGATCCTTGGGATGGGAGATGTTGAGTCTCTTATCGAGAAGGCTCAGGCGGCTATTGATGAGGATAAAGCAAGAGAGATGGAACAAAAGTTCCGTAAAGCAACCTTTGATTTCAATGATTTTCTTGATCAGATGGCTCAGCTCGAGAATATGGGCGGTATACAGGATCTGCTGGCTATGATGCCGGGGATGGCCAGCCAGATGAAGATGCCGGATATTGATGAATGAGATGAAAAAAATGAAGATGCCTAAACAGCCATCATTCAGTCAATGACACCTAGAGAGAGAGCTCTTCAGGATCCTATCAATCCTTCAAGAAAGAAGAGGATCGCAGATGGTGCAGGTGTTGCCATTGCCGATGTGAACAGATTTCTGAAGCAGTTTGAGCAGTCCAAGAAGATGATGAAGCAGATGTCGGGAATGATGGGTGGCAAGAACGCGTGGAAAATGGTAAAATTTAAATTGCCTTTTTAAGATAACATTATTTTAATTTATTTTTTAGGAGGAACATTAAAAATGGCAGTAAAGATCAGATTAAGAAGAATGGGTTATAAGAAGCATCCTTTTTACAGAGTAGTAGTAGCAGATTCAAGATCACCAAGAGACGGTAGATTTATCGAGGAAATCGGAACATATGATCCTAACCAGGAGCCAAGTGTAGTAAAGATTGATGAGGAAGCTGCTAAGAAGTGGTTACAGACTGGTGCTCAGCCAACAGATACAGTAGCTAAGTTACTTAAGCAGGCAGGTATTGAAAAATAAATTTGCTTGGGAGGTATAACGTGAAAGATTTAGTAGAAATCATTGCAAAATCCCTGGTAGATCATCCTGATCAGATCACAGTAACTGAAACCTGTGATGATGATAATAAAAGTTTGGAGTTAACGTTGCACCTGAAGATATGGGCAAGGTTATAGGAAAGCAAGGAAGAATTGCAAAGTCCATCCGTACAGTTGTTAAAGCAGCAGCTTCAAAGGGTGACAAGAAGGTTATTGTAGACATAAAATAATTTATTTGGTTGTCTCTGGTTTTTATGGATATGCCTACAGAGGGATTTTGTTTTGCTCTCCCTTTAATAATATTATGCAACAACGGAGACAGAGAATGGAAGATTTAACAGGTAGGTGTGATTACGAGCACACACGGCATTCGCGGAGGTTAAAGGTATTCCACAACAGATGATGTGAACAGCCCGTTTTAAAAAGTTAAAAATGTCATTCTGGATAATGGATGGCAGGCAGGGATCCCTGTTACCTGTGAGTCCTGTCAAATTCTTCAAGAACCAGGTTATCTTGAAATTTAAGGGCATAGATGACATAAATGATGTTGAGGGTTATAAAAATTACATATACTTTTTGACAAGGGAAAATGCGGTGCCGCTTGAGGAAAACGAGTACTTTATAGCTGATCTTATCGGGCTTTCCGTCACATCAGACGACCAGGATAATAGCTGATGTCTCCAGACCGGGAACAATTGTTAAGGATATGCAAATGATCTGCTGATTCCGGCTTCAAATATATACTGGACGTTGATGTGGAAAATAGCACGATGAAGGTATCTGCTGGCAGGTTTGCCAGATAGTGCATCTCAAACTGTGAAAACTGAAAAAGATACAGATATAAGATAGTAACGATCGTCAGACATTTTGAATCGTTCCTGTAAAACAGGATGATAACAGGAGATATAGATGAATTTTCATATTATGACTTTATTTCCTGAGATGGTAATGGAGGGAATGTCAGAGAGTATCACAGGACAGAGCTTTAAAACAGAATATTATATCATCAAAGCAGTAAATATTCGGGATTTTTGCACACAAGAAAACATAATAAGGTTGATGATTACACATATGGTGGCGGCGCGGGGAATGCTTATGCAGGCTGAGCCTGTGTATCAGGCTGTGAGCAGTATGTGGTGAGTCAGATCAAAAATGTTCAGGTCACATTCAGGTTAATTCCGGGAAAAATATCGCCGATGAAAATATATTATATGAAAATACATCATATAAAAAATACAGCAGAAGGTTTATGCGCGTCTGACACCCACAGGGAACTCCGTGTTCAACCAGCAGATGGCAGCAGAATTTGCAAAGTAGTGATGACCTCATTTTTTCTATGTGGACACTATGAAGGTATTGACGAGCGCGTGCTGGAGGAGACGGTAACGGATTATGTCTCTATCGGCGACTATGTTCTAACGGGCGGAGAGCTGCCGTCGATGGTGATGATAGATGCAATTTCACGTCTGGTTCCTGGGGTGCTGCACAATGAGCATTTCGGCAGAAAAGATTGATGCATGGCGCCTTGAAAAGTCTGTTGAGCGCACAAAGGAGCGCAGACCGGATTTGTATGCCGGGTTTAAAAAGACTTGATAAATGCAGAGAGTTTCTTATGAAAAATAAACTGCTTCATATTGATATGATAGAGCTTATAAACAGGGGCGCGCCGAGATACTGTTTGAGGCAGATGGCGAATATCTGCTTCGGGACATGGTCTCAAAGGTATGCTTTCATACAAGACCGGATGAGGGCGAGTCGAAGCTTATTGATTTGGTACAGGAAGATGCCACAAAGCCTGTTGATAAATACAGCAGTCAGCATATTCCAGAAAATGTTACAGATCAGATCACAAACGGCATAGTGCTTCACCAGCAAAGATATGTTGAGCTCTTTACAGCAAATGGATTTAATGAGACTGTAGAGTGCATGCAGGCTGTATATACAAACAAAGAAAAGCTATCTGTCAGCGGACTGTACAGACCGGATGGAAGGCCGATGCCAAATGGCTTAATTATAAGAAAGCTGGATGCAGATGATATACGGGGGAGGCTGCGCCAATGTACCCGGGCTTTGACAATCCGGACTATATCATAGAAAGAATAGAGGCAGGGGCAGTCTATGGCGCTTTTTTTGTGATAATACTGCTGCTAATGATACCATTAATACCCTCGCGGGAATTATCGGAATCCATGAGGAGGGAAGCATCGGCATGCTCTATGTAAAGCCAGAATACAGGCACCGAAAGCTTGCCACAGCCCTTGAAACATATGCTTTCAACAGGGCACTGGAAAACGGATGGATACCATATGGCCAGATAATTGCAGGGCAATGAGGCGTCTATGCGGCTGCAGGAGAGTATGGGATTGCATTTTTCAAAATCACCCGTATACTGGATGACTAAAAATAATGCATGAGGTAGGCAAAGATAGTAAAAAATACTTGCAAATCCCATGAATCTGTGGTAAAGATTACCAATGTTGTGAATAAAAAGAGATGGTCCTCTGTTGTGAAAATAGTAGTAGCATTAAGAACGTCAAAATAATTAGGAGGTCACAAAATGAACGCAAGTGAAATTATTAAGAGCATCGAGAACGAGCAGTTAAAAGCTGAGGCACCTGAGTTTTCTGTAGGAGATACTGTAAAGGTATACGGAAAGATCAAAGAGGGTAACCGTGAGCGTATCCAGGTATTCGAGGGAACAGTAATCAAAAAGCAGAACGGATCAAACCGTACAACATTCACAGTTAGAAAGCTTTCTAACGGTGTAGGTGTTGAGAAGACATGGCCACTTCATTCTCCAAACGTAGAGAAGGTTGAGATTGTACGTAAAGGTAAAGTACGTCGTGCTAAGCTTTACTACTTAAGAGACCGTATCGGAAAAGCTGCTAAGGTTAAAGAGCTTGTAAAATAATATTTTTACGCGAAAGAGACCATTTTCTGCGAGCAATCGTATGAGAATGGTCTTTTTAGTTTTCAGGGTTACAGCTTGCAACAAACATGAAAACAATATATAATTAAGATTACGCAATAAAATATTAGTTAGCAAGAGGTGTAAGATGTCCAGAAGACGAGCAGGACTTAGCTTTAGAAGGCAAAGAAGAAAATTTAATCTGCCATTGTTCAAGGAAATTGTTTCGTGGGTAGTGGAGCTGATTGTAGTGATAGGTCTGGCATATGTGCTGGTGTCATTTTTCGGTATACGTACAAATGTAGTGGGCCAGGCTATGGAGCAGACATTGGAGAACGATGATAATATTCTTGTGAACAGGTTTGCATATATCATGTCAAAGCCAAAGGCAGGAGATGTGATAGTATTTCTGCCAAACGGAAATAATAAGTCGCATTATTATGTCAGGAGAGTGGTAGCGGTGCCGGGAGATACTGTTCAGATAAAAGACGGCGCACTGTACGTGAATGATGAGCTGTACAAGGAATCGACGGACGTTGCATCAATGGAGGATGCAGGGCTTGCCTCAGATCCTATAGAGCTTGAAAAGGACGAGTATTTTGTACTTGGAGACAATCGAAACAACAGTGAGGACAGCCGCTATGCCAATATTGGCAATGTAAAGAGAGACTATATTATCGGCAAGGCATGGTTTAGATTTTCAGGCCTTGGAAGCTTTGGAACCATCAAGTAGCAATAGTTATAACATATATAGATAAAGGACAGGTGAATTATGAATTTTCAGTGGTACCCTGGGCATATGACCAAGGCAAAGCGTCCGATGCAGGAGGATATTAAATTAATAGATCTGGTGATCGAGCTTGTGGATGCGAGAATTCCGCTATCCAGCCGTAATCCGGACATTGATGAGCTTGGAAAAAACAAATACAGGCTCATTCTTATGAACAAGGCAGATCTGGCCGACAAGGAGCGCACCAGGGGAGTGGAGTGCATTTTTCAAGGAAAAGGGCTTTTTTGTAGTCAGTCTTGATGCTAGAAGCAAGTCAGGCATGAAGAGCATCACAGATATCGTGATGGAGGCCTGCAAGGAAAAAAGATTGAAAGAGACCGAAAGCGTGGTATCAAAAACAGACCGGTAAGAGCTATGGTGGTGGGTATTCCAAACGTCGGAAAGTCCACATTTATCAACTCATACGCCGGAAAGGCCTGTGCCAAGACAGGAAACAAGCCGGGCGTGACAAAGGGCAAGCAGTGGATCAGGCTCAATAAAAGTGTTGAGCTGCTCGATACCCCGGGCACTGTGGCCGAAATTTGAAGATCAGACAGTGGGACTTAGACTTGCGCTCATCGGTTCGATAAAGGATGAGATTTTAAATGTTGATGAGCTTGCCGTGGAGCTTGTAAAGTTTCTAAAAGCAGAGTATCCGGGGCTTTTGGCACAAAGATACGAGGTAAGCGAGGAAAATGATATCATAGAGCTTATAAGTGCTGTCGCTGTCAACAGAAAATGCCTTTCAAAGGGAGGAGAGCCTGATTACAGCAAGGCGGCTGCACTCATCATAGATGATTTCAGAAGCGGTAAATTAGGCCATATCACTTTGGAGAGACCGGAGATATAGAAGAATAGTTACGAAGAATAGACGATAGGACAAGGATATGTCAGCAGAAAAAATAGGCGATATTAAGGAACAACTGAAAAGCATCACAGATTCACAGCTTGCACAGTTCATTGAGGCATACGGCTCAGATGAAAGGGGCGGAGTGATTAAGCTTGTAGATAGTGCAAAAAAGCGTCTGGACAAGTATGAGAAGGAGCTTATCCGCACAGAAGGTCTCAAGAAATATGAGCGCGAGTACGCATCATATGTTCATATTTGCGGCATAGATGAGGTGGGACGCGGACCGCTTGCAGGTCCGGTTGTGGCATGTGCGGTTATTCTGCCAAAGGACTGTGATATTTTATATATCAATGGAATGGTGAATGCACATCCGGAAATCGATGTGCAGACATTGGTGCAGTTAAATAAACTGGGGATTACCATAGATAAGCAGAATGCGGCACAGTTTGAAAACTATCTGGATGACAAGCAGGCAATTACGAATGAATTTGATCAGCTGATCGAAGAATTGCCACAGGCGTTGGAGAGTGAATCGCTTTCGCCACAACAGATGCGTAGTTTTGGAAGTGAATTCCTGCTTGCTTTGACGGATGGACTGGAAGATGTTCCATTGCAGAATAATGGACTTGTTTCACAGGAGATGCCAGCGGAATTTGTTGCAGAAAATACGATTGAAAAAAGTATTGCTGAGGGAAATACTATAGAGAAAAGCGGACTTTTTAGAAAACGGCGAATTACTGCAAACAACGGAAGATGGGAAGGCAGTTTCACAGGAGACTGCCACAGATCAGCCTGTGCAACAGTCGGAAAGTTATTCGGCAACGCCACATACACTTGGCGCACTAATGGATGGAAAACAGTTACAAAATCTTAATACGATGCTCGGGGAATTATTGGGAACAGACGCTACCGGATATACGAAGGACAGTGGTGTGGCAGAAGTATTGAAGGATATCCAGCAGGTTTTCAAAGATTCACTGCCAATCGAACGCGAACAGATTGGAAAACTTTTTTCTTCCAAAGAATTTGTCCATATGGTAAAGATACGATGCAGCAGCAGTGGATACTGCAGCCGCAGGAACTTGAAGCAGATGGAACAGATAAAGTTACAAAACTCTATGATCGCATGAATGCACAATTAGAAAAAAATCACAGAGGCGTTAAAATCGATCGGACAGGAAAATACCGGCTTTGCACAGACCGCCGCAGACATTCAAGGCAACGTGGAATTTATGAATCAGATCAATCAGGCGTATACTTATGTACAGATTCCATTACAGATGTCCGGGCAGAATGCCAGTGCAGAATTGTTCGTGTACACGAATAAGAAAGCACTTGCTGAGGGAGACAGGAACTGACTGCTTTTTTACATTTGGATCTGGATCATCTTGGTGCAACGGATGTGTCTGTAAAAATGAAAACAAACAGGTAAGCACGAATTTTTATCTGGATGACGATGCATCCTATCAACTGATTTCTCTCAATGTTGACCGGTTGGAAAAAAAGATTGCAGGAAAAGGGATATCAATGCAATGTTTCGGTAATAAATGAAGCAAAGCATGTGAATTTTGTGGAAAACTTTTTGAAAAATGATCAGCCATCGGCAGGACAGTTGCATCGTTATTCTTTTGATATGAGAGCATAAGGAGAGATGACATGGCAGAAAATGGATTCAAGCCGTTTCAGTTTTCACAATTGAATCAAAAGAAAAAAATGATGCAGACAAGACTGCGGTTGCAATCTCTTATGAGCCGGGAGAAGCTGCACCAAAGATTTTAGCTACCGGGAAAGGTAAAGTTGCAGAAAAAATTATTGAGACGGCCAAAGAAAACAAGGTACCAACTTATAAAGATAACAAACTGGCATCGACGCTTTCAAAATTACAGATCGGTGATATGATTCCGCCGGAACTGTACGAAGTTGTTGCGGAAATACTTGTATTTGTGGATGACATGGATCGCATGAAAGCAAAACTGGATCAGATGCGTTAAGGGGGATTTATGAACAAAAGACAGTTGGGGACTGTCTATGAACAGAAAGCAGCTGCTTATCTGCAACAACAGGGATATGAGATCATGGAATGCAATTTCCGCTGTCGGATGGGGGAGATTGACATTATCGCAAGAGAAGGAGAATATCTTTGTTTTGTAGAAGTAAAATACCGGTCGGGAGACGGCTATGGCTCTCCTTTGGAAGCAGTAGGTGTATATAAGCAGAGAAAAATTATTAAAGTAGCACATTATTATATGATGAGAAAACGGCTGGGATTGTATATGCCCTGCCGTTTTGATGTCATCGCAATAGAAAAGGACCAGATTACGCTTTTGCGTAATGCTTTTGGAGAATCGTAATGGAGTATATGGATTTTAAGAAAAAAGATGACCGGGAAGTGTTACAGTTAGAACGTTTTCCGCTTGAAAAAGGAGAACTTCCGGTGTTGCATTATCCGCTGCTGGATGCCTGCGGCATGGTAAAACATTGTTTTACCACCCGTGGGGGAGGTGCCAGCAAAGGAATGTTCGAAAGTCTGAATTTGAGTTTTACCCGTGGAGACGATGAGGCGGATGTGCAGGAAAACTATGCGAGGGTTGCATCCTTTTTTGGAACAGATAAAACACAGTTTGTGTGTTCCGATCAGACGCATACGACAAATGTCCGTCGTGTGGGAAAAGAGGATGCAGGCTATGGAGTTACCCGGCCACGTCCATACAAAGATGTGGACGGACTGGTCACGGATGAGCCGGGCATTATTTTATCGACTTTTTATGCGGACTGTGTTCCCCTGTTTTTGTCGATCCGGTGCATCGTGCGATAGGACTGAGCCATTCCGGATGGAGAGGCACTGTGGGACGTATGGGTGCTGTGACACTTTCGGTGATGCAAAGGGAATTTCATACCAGACCAGAGGATGTACTGGCAGCTGTGGGACCGTCTATCTGTCAGGACTGTTATGAAGTCAGCGAGGATGTGGCAGATGCGTTTTACAAAGAATTTCAGGGACATGAGAGAGAAATTTTATTGGAAAAGGGAAATGGAAAGTATCAGCTGGACCTGTGGAAGACCAATGAAATTATTTTGCGGGAGGCAGGAGTTATACCGGAGCATTTGGCTGTGACAAATATATGCACATGTTGTAATAGCCGACTTCTTTTTTCTCATCGGGCAAGTCACGGTAAACGTGGAAATCTTGGGGCATTTATGCAGATTCATGTATGATATTAAGATTTTCATAAGAAATTATTTCATAGATGTTAAATTACTGTTTCAGAATCTGTGGTACACTTGTGAAGTTAAATGGAATTGTATGTTTTGTCATCACGACAAATAGGATAAGGAGGTGCAGCAGGTTTGATACAGTTGAATTACAAGGAGGCCAGACCTCTCTATGAGCAGATCAAGGAGAGCATTCGCAAAATGGTAATTTCAAATGCGTTTCTGGCAGATGAAAAACTGCCATCTGTAAGAGAGATGGCATCACAACTTGCTGTCAACCCAAATACAATTCAACGTGCATATCAGGAATTGGAGCAGGATGGATATGTGTACCGTCGTAAAGATGAGGGAACGTTTGTTGCAAAAAGAAAACCGGGTCAATGAAATGCGTCGCAGGGAACTGATGCAGAAATTTGACCTTGTGGTAAGAGAATTATCCGAATTGTCGGTATCTTCCAACGAACTTGCCGAACGAGTGGAAGTGATAACAAAAGGAGACAAAACATTTTGATAGAAGTAAATAATCTGATAAAGAAATTTGATGATTTTTATGCATTAAATGGAGTGAATATGAATGTGGGTGAGGGGGATATCTATGGTCTGGTAGGACCAAACGGTGCCGGAAAATCCACATTGATCGTCATCTGACCGGAGTTTACCGGCAGGATGCCGGAGAGATTTATATCGATGGGGAAGAGGTATACGAAAATCGTAAGGTAAAATCAGAGATTGCCTATATTCCGGATGAGCTTTTTTATTTTCTACAGGCAGAAACATTAGAAATGAAGCGTTATTACAAAGGAATTTATGAATCGTTTGATGAGAAGATGTTTGAACGTATGAAAAAATATTTTCCGGCGATTGACGTAAAGCGTAATATCCGTCGCCTGTCGAAAGGAATGCAAAAGCAGGTGGCATTCTGGCTTGCAATCTGCTGTAAACCGAAAGTTCTGATCCTTGATGAACCGGTCGATGGACTGGATCCTGTTATGCGAAGACAGATTTGGAGTATCCTGTTATCCGAAGTGGAAGAACGGAAGATGACAGTTCTTGTTTCTTCCCACAATCTCCGGGAACTGGAAGATGTCTGTGATCATGTAGGAATTATGAATCAGGGTCAGATTATCATTGAGCGGTCGCTTTCCGAACTACAGGGAAGTGTCTGTAAGATTCAGGTGGCATGTCAGACCGGTATGCCAAAACTTCCACCGGAATTTGAAGTGTTACATATGTCAAACATTGGAAGAGTCTATACTGTGATTGTCAAAGGAAGTCCAAAAGCTGCGGCAGAGGCAATTATGACCGATCCGGAAAAACTTGCAATCGTTGATATTCTGCCTCTGACATTGGAGGAAATTTTTATTTACGAGATGGGAGGTTTGGACTATGAAGTCAAAGACATCCTTTTTTAATAAGGCAATCTACAAGAAAAATTTTTACTTTATACTGGCCAATCTGGGTGTGCTATCTTCTGTATGGTCTGGTAAAAGTTCCGGGAAGTTTGTGGTCCGGGCTTCGCCAGCATCATATGACACAAAATCTGCAGTTTTCCGTTTTTGCGGACAGCTTGTCAATTAGACTGGATGTATGGGCGATTGCTGTGATGGTTGCGGTTACAGGAATGGCACTTTTTTAGCTACTTGTTTTCTGCAAAAAGTGCAAATCTGATCCATGCGCTTCCGGTGACGAGAAAGGAATTGTATTTTACGAATGTATTGAGTGGATTCACGTTCCTTTTTATTCCGCAACTGATTACTTTTATGGTGACAGTTGTGGTGTGTCTTGCAAATGGAATTACGCAGGTAGAATATGTTGGTCTGTGGCTGGTGAGCGTTATGGGAATCGGATTTTTTCTGTTTTCTCTTGTATGTCTCTGCGCCATGTTTACAGGACAGCTTTTGGCACTGCCGGTGTATTTCCTGGTGGGAAATTTTTTGTCGGTAGGGATTATTGTGGGAGTACGCTATGTGCTGAGTTTCCTTGGCTATGGAATCAGTTTCAGTCAGACACCGGATTTCCTTTTGTTCCGTATTCTTTCTCCGATTAATTATCTGTACAACAATGTGCGGATATGGAGTCCATATACGTTTGATGACATTGGAGATCAGATTTTTTCCGGGGTTCGTTACTGCGGATTAAAGTTGTGATCGGATATGTGGTGGCAGCAGTTTTTATTTACGCACTTGCATATTATTGTTACAAAAAGAGACGAATTGAAAGTGCCGGAGATTTGCTCACATTTGGCTGGATTAAGCCGCTTTTCCGGTGGGGAGCCGGCATCTGTGTCGGATATCTGGCAGCTGTGATTCTGTCCCAGTTTTTAGATGCATTGATGCTGTGGATTTCAGATAAAATTTTTTCTGTTGTTTGTACTCATACTCGGGTTGATGGCTTTCTTTATCGCCCAGATGCTTGTGGAAAAAAACATTTCGGGTATTTAAAAAGAAACGATTGCTGGAAAGCCTGGGCTTTTTGCTGTTTGTGCTGGTAAGTTATTTCGGAATTTATGAGACGGCATATCATATTGAACAGTATATACCGGATGCGGATAAGGTCCAGACCGCATATCTTGAAAATAATTATCCGGTGGAATTTACCGGAACGGATGTAGAAAAGGTCCAGAAGCTGCAGAAACAGATTCTGGAATCTGCGGATGTTTATCAAAAAGAAGCGCAGCAGTCTGACAGTATGAATATCAGTGTTGTATATTGGATGAAGAATGGCAAGAATATATGGCGTACCTATAATGTTCCGATTGCAGCGGACTGCAGCCAGCAGCTTGCGGATACATTGCACAATTATGAACTGGATGCGGATAACTTTATGTATTACATGGTCGGAAGCGATTATAAAGAAGTGAAGGATGTTTCCGAAGTGCAGTTGGAAAATTACCAGGAAGAAGAAGGGTATATCAATTATAAAAATGTGAAGAATAAGTATGCATATGATCTGTACCAGGCGGTAATAAAGGATGCTCAGGAAGGAACCATCCAAAAGTATAATCTTCAGAATTATTTGAAAGATGGTATAACGGATAATATGGATCCATATGCAAGCATTGATCTTTCTTTTATACATCCGGATAAAAACTGGAAGGATGTTTACCAGAGAGAGACACATGAAGAATATACGGATACGTATGGAACAGGGCAAAGCCGCCAGGAAGGTTTTGTGTATGTTAATTTTGGCGAGGATTGCCGAAACGTCATCCAGGCATTGATAAAAAGCGGTACGATTCAGGGAAAAGAAGAGATTTCTTTTTCAAATGAAAGAAGTTACTAGAGTGGGAGGGACTTTACAAGTTCCTCCCATTATTGTAAAATCAAGCAGGTAATGTGATGAATACAGAAAAGAGGTAAGGAATGAGTAAACCAGTTGTGGCCATTGTTGGCCGCCCTAATGTTGGTAAATCGACACTTTTTAATACACTTGCAGGGGAGCGTATTTCCATTGTTAAAGATACACCGGGAGTTACAAGAGACCGTATTTATGCGGATGTGACTTGGTTGAATTATAGCTTTACACTGATAGATACCGGTGGTATTGAGCCGGACAGCGGAGATGTGATCCTTTCCCAGATGCGTGAACAGGCAGAGATTGCCATTGCAACCGCAGATGTTATTATGTTTATTACAGATGTAAGACAGGGATTGCAGGATTCGGATTCCAAAGTTGCAGATATGCTGCGCCGCTCAAAGAAACCGGTCATTCTGGTTGTGAATAAAGTGGACAGCTTCCAGAAGTATATGGCAGATGTCTATGAGTTCTATAATCTGGGAATCGGAGATCCATTCCCGGTTTCGGCAGCTTCCATGTTAGGACTTGGAGATATGTTGGATGAAGTGGTAAAGTATTTTCCGGAAGATGCAGCAGGCATTGAGGAGGACGAGCGTCCAAAATTGCGATTATCGGAAAACCGAATGTTGGAAAATCATCCCTCATCAACAAACTGGCGCAGGAGGACCGCGTGATCGTATCTGATATTGCCGGCACGACCAGAGATGCGATCGATACCGACATTAAGTATAATGGAAAAGAATATGTGTTTATCGATACTGCAGGTCTGCGCCGTAAAAAATAAAATCAAAGAAGAGATCGAGCGTTACAGCATCATTCGTGCCGTTACTGCTGTGGAACGTGCGGATGTGGTTATTATTGTCATTGATGCCATCGAGGGGTTACGGAACAGGATGCAAAGATCGCTGGCATTGCACATGACAGGGGAAAGGAATTATTATCGCTGTCAACAAGTGGGATGCTATTGAAAAAGATAACAGCACTGTAAAAAATATACCGAGCGTATCCGACAGGTGCTTAGTTTCATGCCATATGCAGAAATTTTGTTTATTTCTGCAAAATCAGGACAGAGACTGAATAAAATATTCGAAATGATAGATGTTGTCATCGAAAATAACAGTATGCGCGTTGCAACCGGTGTCCTCAATGAAATTGTTGCGGAAGCAGTTGCCATGCAGCAGCCACCTTCTGATAAAGGTAAGCGACTGAAGATTTATTATGTGACACAGGTGTCTGTAAAGCCACCGACATTTGTTGTGTTTGTAAATGATAAGAATCTGATGCATTTTTCATATACCAGATATCTTGAGAATCGTATCCGCGATACGTTTGGATTCCAGTACTGCGTTGAAATTTATTACAAGAGAACGAAAGGAAGATTAAAAATGATTATCGCAAGAATCATCTCGCTGCTGATCGGCTATATTTTTGGGCTGTTTCAGACAGGATATATTTATGGAAAAAGCAAGGGAATTGATATCCGTACAGAAGGCAGCGGAAATGCAGGCACGACCAATTCGTTACGCGTGCTTGGGTGGAAAGCAGGAGCGATTACTTTTGCCGGCGATTTGTTGAAAGCGATATTTGCGGTATTACTTATTAAATTGATTTTTGGCGGTATCTATGGTGCTGATACAAAAGTGTTAGAACTGTATGCAGGATTTGGAACAGTGTTAGGACATAATTTTCCATGCTATTTGCAGTTTAAGGGAGGGAAGGGAATCGCCTGTACTTCCGGTGTGATTCTTGCTGTATGTCCGATGGCTGCACCAATCTGTCTGTTACTTTTTATTCTGGCAGTTGGAATCACAAGATATGTTTCACTGGGATCCATTCTGGTGGTATGTAGTTATCTGATTCAGGCAATTGTATTTGGACAGCTTGGCTATTTGCATATAGAAGGTGCCGTACGTATTGAATTTTATATTGTAAGTGCCTGTTTTACTGCTATGGCATTGTGGAGACACCGTGCAAATATCAAACGTCTGCTTGCAGGTACAGAGAACAAATTTGGAATGAAGAAGGAGAAATAATATGGTTGAGGTCGGAGTGATTGGAGCCGGAAGCTGGGGAATTGCGCTGGCAAAATTGTTACATACAAACGGAAACAAAGTAACGGTCTGGTCCATTGTAGAAGACGAAATTAAAATGCTGAAAGAAAAACATGAGCATGTGCAGAAACTTCCGGGGGTAAAGCTGCCGGAAGATATCTTATTTACAACGGATCTGGCAGAAACGGTTCAGCAAAAAGATATGCTCGTGCTTGCCGTTCCTTCTGTATTCACAAGAAGCACAGCAAAGAGCATGGCACCTTATGTAACAGAGAAGCAGATTATCGTGTGTGGCAAAGGGAATTGAAGAGAGTACGCTTATGACGATTTCTGATGTCGTGGAGCAGGAGATTCCATGTGCGGATGTTTCAGTAATGTGTGGACCTTCCCATGCAGAGGAAGTTGGGATAGGACTCCCGACTACAGTAGTGGCAGGAGCAAAAACCAAGGCCACAGCTGAGCGGGTACAGGATTTGTTTATGAATGATGTATTCCGCGTGTACACAAGTCCGGATATGCTTGGTATGGAGCTGGGCGGTTCACTGAAAAACGTGATTGCACTGGCAGCAGGTATGGCAGACGGACTTGGTTATGGAGACAACACAAAAGCAGCTCTGATTACAAGAGGAATTACAGAAATTGCCCGTCTTGCCGTTGCAATGGGGGCGCATGTGGAGACTTTGTGCGGGCTGACGGGAATCGGCGATCTGATAGTAACCTGTGAGAGTAAGCACAGTCGCAACCGTAAGGCAGGGGATGCTCATGGGGCAAGGGTATACCATGCAGCAGGCTACCGATGAAGTCAAGATGGTAGTGGAAGGAATATATTCTGCAAAAGCAGCTCTTATGCTTGCAAAGAAATATCATGTAGAACTTCCAATCATCGAAGAAGTGAACAAAGTATTGTTTGAGAATAAGTCCGCAAAGAGCGCGGTGACAGATCTGATGATTCGTGAAAAACGTCCGGAGCATACAGAATTAGAGTGGGAGTCATAGACAAATGGAGACAATTAAGATAAAATATTTTACAGATGATATTGAAAAAACTCGATTATATCGATGGAAAATCCGATTGGATCGATCTACGTGCATCTGAGGAAGTAAAACTTCATGCGGGAGAATTTGCACTGATTCCGCTCGGGGTTGCCATGCAACTTCCAAAAGGATATGAGGCACACCTTGTGCCGAGAAGTTCTACTTTTTAAAACATGGGGGCTTTTACAGACGAATAGTATGGGTGTTGTGGATGGCTCATATTGTGGTGATAATGATATGTGGCGCATGCCTGTCTATGCCACGAGAGATACAGTGATTCATGTGAATGACCGCATCGCACAGTTTCGTATTATGGAAAATCAGCCAAAAATCAATTTTGAAGAAGTAGAACACCTTGCAGGTGTTGACAGAGGTGGATTCGGCAGTACAGGAAAAGCGTAAAGACATAAAGGAGGTAATTATTATGGAGAATCGTATGGTGAAATTTTATTCAAAAGAGAGCAACATGGTTGCAATTCATGCAATTCCGGGCATTTTGCAACAAGCCACTCGCACATCAACTATTATGTGGATGTGACAAGTGTAAAGACACGTGCAGGAGAGGCAAAGGAAGCTGCGAAGGTATTGTATTCAAGAATGCCAAAGACAGAGTATGTGGATACTATTGTATGTATGGACGGAACAGAAGTGATTGGAGCATTTTTAAGTCAGGAGATTGAAAATGGTGGTGTACTTTCTACGAACCGCCATGAGACTACATATGTGGTATCACCGGAGATTAATAATAACAATCAGATGCTTTTCCGTGATAACAACAAAGGCGCAATCGCAGGGAAACATGTAGTATTGTTACTTGCCACAACGACTACCGGTGAGACAATTCGCCGTAGTCTTGAGTGCATTCGTTATTATGGCGGAATCGTAGAGTGGGTTGCATCTGTATTTTCAACCATTGATTCAGTAGATGGAGTACAGGTGGAAGCTTTATTTGATAAGAATGATGTGACTGGATATGAGGCGTATAGTGCACATGATTGTCCGTTCTGCAAGAAAGGACAGAAGATCGAAGCTATGGTGAATGGATTCGGATATTCAAAGCTGTAGATCGCAGGGCATCTGCGTAGGTCATAAGGAATCCTCCCACTTACGCAGGTCCATCCCCAAGGAGCAGATGCCATGAAAAGTGCGCCTTTCGTCATAAGAACTTCACCCTGGAGGGCTCGTTCTTATGCCAAAAGTCGCAGGACATCTGCGTAGGTCATAAGGAATCCTCCCACTTACGTGGGCCCCTCCAATGGCAAGTTTATCATTAAAGAACATATGCAAAGTATATCAAACGGTTTTGAAGCTGTTAAGGATTTCAGCCTTGAAGTAGAAGATAAGGAATTCATCATCTTCGTAGGACCATCTGGATGTGGTAAATCTACTACACTTCGTATGATCGCAGGTCTTGAAGAGATTTCTTCCGGTGAATTATAAATCGACGGAAGAGTCGTAAACGACGTAGAGCCAAAAGACAGAGATATCGCAATGGTATTCCAGAACTACGCATTATATCCACATATGACCGTATTTGACAATATGGCATTCGGATTAAAATTAAGAAAAGTTCCGAAGGATGAGATCAAGAAAAAAGTAGAAGAAGCTGCTAAGATCCTTGATCTTGAGAAATTATTAGACCGTAAACCAAAGGCTCTTATCCGGTGGACAGAGACAGCGTGTTGCTATGGGTCGTGCAATCGTTCGTAATCCTAAGGTATTCCTTATGGACGAGCCTTTATCAAACCTGGATGCAAAATTAAGAGTACAGATGCGTTCCGAAATTTCCGCTCTGCATCATAGATTAGGCGCTACAATCATCTATGTAACACATGACCAGACAGAGGCTATGACATTAGGAACCAGAATCGTTGTATTAAAAGATGGTGTTATCATGCAGGTTGATTCTCCGCAGAAATTATACAATGAGCCAGATAACTTATTCGTAGCTGGATTCATCGGATCACCACAGATGGGTTTTTAACTGACATCAAATGGAGGAGAATGTATGCTTTCAAATCAGAAATTGCAGAATTCATTAGATGAGATTAAAGATATCAGTCGCATGGAATCGGCTTTGTATACATCAAAAGGAAAACTGGTGGCACATACGGAGGCGTTTCCGATTACGGATACATTGGAGCGCGTGGTTGTGGATATTACAAATTCCATGGCGGAGAGTCAGATTTATCAGGATTATCATCTGTACAAGATTATGGTGGAAGGTGAGATGGAATACATTCTTGTCTGCATGGTGACAGAGGAGAACTTTAATGTCTGTGCGCAGATGGCAGTGTGCCAGATACGTAATCTGGTTATGAGTTTTGCGGAGCAGTTTGACCGAATAATTTTATCCAGAATATTCTTCTTGGAAATATGCTGATTGTAGATATTTATGGTAAGGCAAAAAGGCATCATATCATGGAAGGACCGCGTGTGGTATTTGTTATTGACACTGGAAATAAGAATAATGATGTGGCTATGGAACTGGTAAAAAATCTGTCGGACATAAGATCTGGAGACTTTGTCACAAGTGTAGATCAGCACAGTGTTGTTCTCGTAAAAGATGTATCCCATATCGATGATGCAGATATGGAAGAAATGTTACATGCAATTGCATGTAAATTAACGGATAACCTGCATATGGAAGCAATGATCCGTGTCCGTGTAGGTTATGGAAATGTTGTAAATCAGCTTCCCGAGATTGCAGAATCTTATCAGGAAGCAAAGATGGCATTGGAAGTAGGCCGCGTATTTTATGCGGAATACGATACGATTTCATATGGAAAATTAGGAATTGGAAGATTGATTTATCAGCTTCCGATGAGTTTATGTAATATGTTCATCAAGGAGGTATTTGGAGAGAAGATTCCGGATATCTTAGATGATGAAGAAGCAATGTCGACGATTAATAAGTTTTTTGAAAACAATCTGAATATATCGGAGACAGCCAGACAGCTATATGTACATAGAAATTGGATATCCGTACCTTTGATGATGCGATGACATTCAAGATTGCAATGATGGTCATTGCACACATGAAAGATCAGAGTCGAACAGAGTAAGGAGTAGGAAACATGGCAGGATATGATGCAAGCAGTATTGCGGTACTGGAAGGATTAGAGGCCGTTCGTAAGCGCCCGGGAATGTATATCGGAAGTGTTACGACCAAAGGATTGAATCATTTGATCTATGAGATTGTAGACAACTCGGTGGATGAGCATCTGGCTGGTGTGTGTGATACGATCTGGGTAACGCTTGAGGCGGATGGTTCCTGCACGGTTGAGGATAATGGACGAGGAATTCCGGTTGGAATGCATGCAAAAGGCGTATCGGCAGCCCGTGTCGTATTTTCCACCCTTCATGCAGGCGGAAAATTTGACAATAACGCATATAAGACCAGCGGCGGTCTTCACGGTGTAGGTTCTTCAGTCGTGAATGCATTGTCTACTTATATGGATGTGCAGATCAGCCGTGAGGGATATATTCATCATGACCGCTATGAGAAGGGCGTTCCGGTAATCGAATTGGAAAACGGCCTTCTTCCGAAACTGGGTAAGACAAAAAAGACAGGAACTAAGATTAATTTTCTTCCGGATCCGGAAATTTTTGAAAAGACACGGTTTAAGGAAGAAGATGTCAAAAAGCCGTATGCACGAGACGGCATACTTGAATCCAGCACTTACCATAATCTATGAAGACCGGAGAAAACCGGAAGTAGAGCATATTGAATTTCATGAACTGGATGGAATTGTTGGATTTGTAAAGGATCTGAACAGTAATATTGAAACACTTCATGATGTCATCTATTTTAAAGGCGAGAGTGAGGACATTGCGGTAGAAGTCGCTTTTCAGTATACAAGCGAATTTCATGAAAATATAATGGGCTTTTGTAATAATATTTATAATTCCGAGGGCGGAGCACATCTGACCGGTTTTAAGACAGCGTTTACAACGATTATTAATTCCTATGCCAGAGAACTTGGTATTTTAAAGGATAAAGACGCGAATTTTAACGGAGCAGACGTTCGTAATGGAATGACTGCAGTCATTTCAATCAAGCATCCGGATCCACGATTTGAGGGCCAGACTAAAACAAAGCTTGATAATCAGGATGCAAACCGTGCAACGGCAAAAGTCACAAGTGATGAAGTTCCGTTGTATTTTGACAAGAACTTAGAAACATTAAAGACGGTGATCGGTTGCGCGGAGAAAGCAGCCAAGATCCGTAAAGCAGAGGAAAAAGCAAGAACCAATCTGCTGACCAAGCAGAAATTTTCCTTTGATTCCAATGGAAAGCTGGCCAACTGTGAGAGCCGCGATGCCTCCAAGTGCGAAATTTTTATAGTCGAGGGAGATTCTGCCGGTGGTTCGGCAAAGATGGCAAGAAACCGTATGTATCAGGCAATCCTGCCTATCCGCGGTAAGATCCTGAACGTAGAGAAAGCCAGCATTGACAAAGTACTGGCCAACGCCGAAATCAAGACCATGATCAACGCTTTTGGCTGTGGATTTTCGGAAGGGTACGGAAATGATTTTGACATTACTAAGCTGCGTTATGACAAGATCATTATCATGGCAGATGCCGATGTAGATGGTGCCCATATTTCTACGCTTCTTCTGACACTATTTTATCGATTTATGCCGGAACTCATTTTTGAGGGACATGTCTATGTGGCGATGCCACCTCTGTATAAAGTGATTCCGTCCAAAGGAAAAGAAGAATATCTGTATGATGATGCGGCTTTGGATAAATACCGCAGAACACATACCGGAAACTTTACACTGCAAAGATACAAAGGTCTTGGAGAGATGGATGCAGACCAGCTTTGGGAAACTACATTAAATCCGGAGACCCGTATGATGAAACGAATCGAAATTGAAGATGGAAGAATGGCTTCCGATGTTACGGCGATGCTGATGGGAACGGATGTGCCACCTCGTAAGGCATTTATTTATGAGCATGCAAATGATGCACAACTCGACATATAGAATTTGCAAAATAGAATATAAAGAGAGGAACTAATTATGGAACAGAGTATCATACAGACCGAATATTCGGAGTTGATGCAGAAGTCATATATTGATTATGCCATGAGCGTTATTATATCCCGTGCGCTTCCGGATGTGCGTGATGGACTTAAACCGGTACAAAGACGTACCTTATATGATATGCATGAACTGGGAATTCGTTACGATAAGCCTTATCGAAAGAGTGCGCGTATCGTCGGTGATACCATGGGTAAATATCATCCGCATGGAGATTCTTCCATTTATGACGCACTTGTTGTGATGGCACAGGATTTCAAAAAGGGACTGCCTTTGATCGATGGACATGGAAACTTTGGTTCTATCGAGGGCGATGGTGCGGCTGCCATGCGTTACACAGAGGCGCGTTTACAGCGTGTGACACAGGAAGCGTATCTGGCGGATCTCGACAAAGATGTTGTGGATTTTATGCCAAACTTCGATGAGACGGAAAAAAAGAACCTGTCGTGCTTCCGGTAAAGGTACCGAATCTTCTGATCAATGGAGCGGAAGGTATTGCTGTTGGTATGGCAACTTCTATTCCACCACACAATTTTGGCGAGGTGATAGATGGTGTGATTGCCTATATGAAAAACCCGGATATTACGACCGCTGAAATGATGCAGTATATACCGGGACCTGATTTTCCAACCGGAGGCATTGTTGCAAATAAGGACGATCTTGCGGCAATTTACGAATCCGGTATGGGTAAAATCAAAATCCGCGGGAAAGTCGAAGTGGAGAAACAAAAAAGGCGGAAAAGAACGTCTGGTCATCACGGAGATTCCATACACCATGATTGGTGCAAACATTGGTAAATTCTTAAATGATGTCTACAATCTGGTAGAGACGAAGGCGACAAGCGATATTGTGGATATTACCAACCAGTCTTCCAAAGAAGGTATCCGGATCGTTCTGGAGCTGAAAAAAGGCGCAGATATTGACGCTTTGGAGAATCTCCTTTATAAAAAGACAAAAAGCTGGAAGATACGTTTGGTGTCAATATGTTAGCGGTCGCTGATGGTAGACCGGAGACGATGGGAATCGTACCGATTATCCGCCATCATGTGAAGTTCCAGTATGAGATTGCAACGAGAAAATACAACACGCTGTTACAAAAGGAGTTGGACCGCAAGGAAATTCAGGAAGGCCTGATCCGCGCATGTAACGTTATCGATCTGATCATTGAAATCCTGCGTGGAAGCCGTAACATTAAAGATGCGAAGGCCTGTCTGACAGAAGGAAATACAGATAATATTACATTTAAGAATCCGGCATCCAAAGTTATGGCACAGCAGTTGAATTTTACAGAGCGTCAGGCACAGGCAATCCTTGAGATGCGTCTGTACAAGCTGATTGGTCTGGAAATTGAAGCATTGATGAAAGAGCATGATGAGACATTAGCCAATATCAATAAATATCAGGATATTCTCGAACATCGTTCGTCTATGGCAAAGGTTATTATTAAGGAATTGCAGGCATTCAAGAAAGCATACGGCAAAGAAAGAAAAAACGGTGATTGACAACCTCAAGGAAGCTGTTGTCGTGGCAAAACAGATCAAAGAGCAGGATGTTGTTTTCCTGATGGATCGTTTTGGATATGCAAAGACCGTGGATGTCTCCGTATATGAAAGGAATAAGGAGACTGCGGATGCCGAGAACCGATGCATTTTTAAATGTAAGAATACCGATAAAATCTGTATTTTTACCGACAAGGGACAGTTGCATCTCCTGAAAGTGTTAGATCTTCCATATGGCAAGTTCCGGGATAAGGGGACACCAATCGATAATGTCTGCAATTATGACAGTAAGGAAGAAAATTTTGTATATATTACAAGCCTTGCACATGTAAGCTGCAGCAAAGTGCTTTTTGGAACGAAACAGTCCATGTTAAAAGTGGTGGACGGAGCAGAGTTTGTGGTAGCAAAGAAAACGACTGCGGCAACAAAACTTATGGATGAGGATGAGGTTCTTACCGTGCAGGTATTAGATGGGGATGAAACGCTTGTTATGGCATCTGCAAAGGATATGTTCCTGCGCATTGACTGTGGACAGATTCCACAGAAGAAAAAAAGATGGCTGTGGGAGTCCGGGGCATGAAGCTTGGTGCAGGCGATGAATTGAAACATATCTATGTTCTTCACGAAGGAGAGACGAAGGAAGTGGAAGTCAAAGATAAGATGATTGCACTTCAACGTCTTCATGTAGGAAACCGCGACACGAAAGGAGTAAAGAAGTAACATGATGACATATGCACAGGCACGCAGGTTTGCACAGGAAGCTTCCAAAAGCGGAAGCGTTCTGGGACTTGCAAGTATTCGTGCACTGATGAGTGAATTGAACGATGTGCAGCAGACACTTCAATCATTCATCTTGCAGGAACGAATGGAAAAGGCTCTGTGGGTGCCTATCTGGCTTCCATCTTTTGTGCAGCGGGACTTTCTGTGGCGAGGTACACGTCTCCGGCGGTATTTGATCCGCTTGAAGTATTTACTTACAATGGAGAGAACATAACAGAAAGTGAATATGCAAAGGTAATGTCACAGGTAAAGGATGCCTGTGACATTATGGTATCTGCCGGAAAGGAATGTCCGACCATATTTGAGATTGAGACAGCAGTCGCTTTTCTTTGGTTTTATGAAAAAAAGCCGGATATCGTATTGCTTGAGACCGGTATGGGCGGTGCTACAGATGCAACCAATTTAATTACACATCCGCTGGCATCGGTAATCACAACAATCAGCATGGATCATATGCAGTTTCTTGGAAATACTTTAGGAGAGATCGCAGCAGTAAAAGCCGGAATTATAAAGAAAACTGTCCGGTCTTTTCCGCTCCGCAAAAGCCGGAGGTTGTACAGGTACTAAAGAAAACAGCAGAAGAGAAGCATGCAGGGATTACCTTCGTGGATGGAGAAAAACTTCAGATTCGGGAAGAAAAGCCGGGGACAATGGCCTTTTCCTGTTGCCTGGAGACAGGAAACGCAAAAGAACATACTGTTTGTGAACTGACTACGTCGATGTCCGGACATTATCAGATGCGAAATGCAGCACTGGCTGCAAATGTGGCATTCCAACTTTTTCCAAAAGTGAAAGCAAATGATTCTGCGACAGAAACGCAACGCGAGGAAATTCTGGCTTTGATTCAGAAGGGGATTGCGGATGCCAGTTGGCCGGGACGGTTTGAAGTCCTTGGAACGAATCCGCTTTTTGTGATCGATGGAGCGCATAACGAGGATGCGGCAAAGGAATTGGCAGCAACCATAGAAAATTGTTTTACAAATACAAAATTAACTTATATAATAGGAGTGCTGGCGGACAAGGAGCATGATAAGATGCTCCGGCTTATGAGCCCGTATGCCTGCCGTGTGTATACGGTTACACCGGACAATACAAGGGCATTGAGTGCAAAAGCACTGGCCGCTGAGGCGAGAACATATTATGAACATGTAACTGAGGCTTCTTCCGTGGAACAGGCATTAAGTTTTGCGTTGGAACACGAAGAACCGGTGCTTGCATTTGGTTCGCTGTCCTATCTGGGACAGTTGCGTAACGCATACAAGAAGCAGAATAGGAGAAAAGATGGATAAAGATAAGATAAAGCAGGGCGTGAAATTAATACTCGAGGGTGTCGGGGAAGATGTATCCCGTGAGGGACTTTTAGAGACACCGGACCGTATCGCGCGTATGTATGAGGAAATATTTGCAGGACTTACCGCTGATGCAGGGGAACATCTTGCAAAAAAGATTTCATGTAGACAACAATGAGATGGTGATCGAGAAAGATATCACATTTTATTCCATGTGTGAGCACCATCTGTTGCCTTTTTACGGGAAAGCCCATGTGGCCTACATTCCAGACGGAGAGGTAGTCGGGATCAGCAAGCTTGCACGTACGGTAGAAGTATATGCCAGACGGCCACAGATCCAGGAGCGTATGACGGGACAGATTGCAGATGCGATGATGGAACATTTGAAACCAAAGGGCGCAATCGTTATGATCGAAGCAGAGCATATGTGCATGACGATGCGTGGAATCAAGAAGCCGGGAAGCAAGACGGTAACTTTTGCGACCCGCGGCATTTTTACAGAACAGGATGCATTGTGCAACCGCTTTTTTGACCTTGTGAAAAACTAGAGACAGTACCAGAAAGGATTGCAGAAATGAAGATCGGCAACAGAGAATTTGATGTGAATAATGACACTTATGTGATGGGAATATTGAATGTGACTCCGGATTCTTTTTCGGATGGCGGAAAATTCAACAATCTGGAAGCAGCACTTGCCCATACAGAGGAAATGATAAAGGAAGGTGCCACGATTATTGATGTTGGTGGGGAATCCACACGTCCGGGGGGTATACATTGATTTCGGATGAGGAAGAAATCGGACGCGTTGTGCCGGTCATTCGTGCAATCAAAGAAAAGTTTGATATTCCGGTATCTATTGATACGTATAAAAGCAAAGTTGCAAAAGCAGCGATCGCAGCAGGTGCGGATCTGGTAAATGATATCTGGGGATTAAAATACGACAAAAACATGGCGAAAGTCATTGCGGATGCGGGTGTGGCTTGCTGTCTGATGCACAATCGTGACAATATGGAGTACACCAGTTTTATGGATGATATGCTTGCTGATCTGCGGGAAACCATACAGTTGGCAAAAGAGGCCGGGATTGCGGATGATAAGATCATGCTTGATCCGGGTGTCGGTTTTGCAAAGTCCTATGAGAACAATCTCGAAGCAATCCAGAAAGTAGGAAGACTGCATGAACTTGGTTATCCGGTTCTTCTTGGAACTTCCAGAAAATCAGTGATAGGTCTGACACTTGATACAACAAAAGATGAGCGTGTGGAAGGCACACTGGTTACAACTGTGTTTGGTGTGCAGCAGGGATGCGCTCTTTGTACGTGTACATGATGTAAAAGAAAATATGCGTGCAATCCGTATGACACAGGCAATTTGCCGAAAGCAATCGTAAAAGGCTGATGTTCAATGCGGGAGGAGCACGAATGGATTATATTAAAATTACAGGATTAAAAATATTTGCACACCACGGGGTGCTTCCGGAGGAGAAAAAGAATGGGCAGGATTTCTATATCAATGCCCGTCTTTTCTATTCTATGAAACAACCGGGAAAGACCGATGATTTGAATGATGCAATCAATTATGCACAGGTGTGTGCATTCATGACAGAGACATTTACTGCGCAGAGCTTTGATCTGATCGAGGCAGCAGCGGAGCATCTGTGCCATGCAGTATTACAGGAATTTTGCGCTCTGGAAAAGATAGAACTTGAACTTTGCAAACCACATGCACCGATTGGACTGCCGTTTACGGATGTATCGATCAATATGACCAGACAGTGGCATAAGGCGTTTGTTGCAGTCGGATCGAACATGGGAGATTCCAGTGAATTGATTACAAATGGATTAAAGGAACTGGAAAATTGTCCGGATATCCGGGGGGCAAGAAATCATCACTGATTGTCACAAAACCATATGGTCCGGTAGAACAGCCGGATTTTCTCAACGGATGTGTTTCTTTTGAGACACTTCTCGACCCGGAGGAACTTCTTATGCTTTTGCATAAGATCGAGGCACATGCCAACCGGGAGCGCAAGATTCACTGGGGCCCACGCACGCTTGATCTGGACATTATTTTCTATGACAAGCTGGTGTATGAGAGTGACGATTTGATCATTCCTCACGTTGATATGCAAAACCGCACATTTGTATTGCAGCCGTTGGCGGAGCTTGCACCGAATGAAAGACATCCGGTTCTTGGGCTCACAGTAAGCCAGATGCTGCAGGCACTGGAAGAAAACGTACAGTAGATGCTGTGCGGGACAGAAAAAAGAAACAGGAGAATAGACTTGAAGGCAATATTATTTGATCTTGATGGAACACTTATTGATTCCTCGGAAGGCATTACAAAATCCGCACAGTATGCGCTGGCACATTACGGCATCGAAGAAACCGATTTAAAAAAGCTGTATTTCTTTATCGGGCCGCCTTTGTCTGTGACGTTTCAGACGCACTACGGTTTTTCGGAAAAAAAGGCGTATGAAGCAGTGCAGGTATACAGAGAACGTTACAACAAAATCGGCATTTTCGAATGCAGCCTTTTCCCGGGCGTGGAGACATGCATTCGTCAGCTGAAAGAAAGTGGATATATGATCGGTATGGCATCTTCAAGCCGGAAGAATCCTGCAAACGAATCTTAGATCATTTTGGAATTCTGGATTTATTTGACGATGTGGTAGGAGCCACCTTTGATGGAAGAATCGATAAAAAAGAGGAAGTATTAAACGAAGTGATGCGTCGCTGGAGCGACATTCCAAAGGATGAGATGTGTCTGATCGGTGATACAATGTTTGATGTGGAAGGCGCAAATCAGGTAGGAATCCCATGTTATGCAGTAAGCTTTGGCTTTGGAGATGTCGGTAAGATGCTGGCGGCCGGGGCAGTGGATGTTTGTGATGACATGAAGGATTTGCAGAGCATTATTGAAAAACATTGTTCATAAAGGGGAGGATTTGTATTGATGAAACAGAAAAAGAACATATTCGTACAGATCTGGTATGTGGCGTATCCGCTTCTTTTCTATTATGCTGTGGCACTGATCGCGATGTCGTTATGTCAGTGGCTGCTTGGCAGCGATGATGAACATTTTGTTATGTGCCAGCTGGTATCGACTGTGATTACGATTCCATTTATGATGCCGTTTTACCGGTCGGCAAATTATTTTGATTTTTCTGTTGTGAAATCATCCGGTGATCAGGTCAAAAAGAAAAAACAGTCTGCCGGAGGGATGCATAAAAAAATATTATCTTTTCGGTAATCATTGTTTTGTGCATCAGCTTTGCATTGAATAATCTGATTTCCATGACACCGCTCGTTGAGTTCAAAAGGATATCAGCAGGCGAATGCAGGATTTTATGGAAGTACGCTGGGACTGGAAATTCTCAGTTCGGCAATCTGTACACCGATTTTGGAGGAAATGGTTTTCCGTGGCATTTTGTTTGGAAGAATTCGTGGCATGATGGCAAAGATTCCTGCTGTATTGGTGTCTGCGCTTATTTTTGCGGCACTGCATTTTAATATTGTACAGTTTATTTATGCATTTCTATTGGGAATCGTTCTTGCATTTTTGATGGAAAAAAGCAGGACATGTGTATGTTGCAATTGCTGGTCATATGGCAGCCAATCTTCTTGCGGTATTGCGCACAGAACTTGGACTTTTTTCCAATATGACGGACAAAAGCATCAGCGCATGGGTGATTTCGGTTCTCGTGCTTGTTGTGGGAATTGTTGTATTGTACTGGCATTTGCAGAAGGAAAAGGGGGCATAGCGTGGATTATCAGAAGCTGGAAAACAGTCTGATCGATGTCATCAAGGAGGAACAGGCAAAGCTTGGGTATCGTAAGGAAGAAATTCGTCTGTATTACCCGCTTGGTTCGTTGAATCATTTCTTTGATACGAATGGAAATGGAGAAGAGATGACAGAGTTGCTAAAGGGATTCACTGCATATACCAAAGAACGTCTTGGTGAAGTGCGTTACAGTAATCGCGGGGAGCGATTTTGCTTTTTCATTCCTCCCGAGGGAAGTGAATATGTGCATATTCATACACCCGAAAAGGAATTTATTAAAGAACTTGTTGCGCTTGTGGGAAAGCATGGCTGTACCATGGAAGACATCCGGGCACTTTTTTTTTGCATACGGAAAAGAAGATACACCGGGAAGCGATTGCCAATGGAGAATTCGATGAACTGATTTATTTTGAAGATGACACAGAGGACCCGTATTATTATTGTTTTAAGGATGAGGGATGTCATATCATTTATCATCGCTTTCTGCCGGAAGATTATGCAGATTTTGAATTTTAAATTATTCTATGATATTTATGATTAATCAGATTACTACATGCTACGCATTCCCGTAATCTGACTCCACCTCGAAATCCGCTAATTTTCTGCATTTCAGTAGTAAATTGCACAGATTGCTGAACCCTTTGTCTTTAAACGTTGTACCAGAATAAATGAAGAAATGTTATCAGTAAGACCTCTTGCAAATACACACGAGTTAGTATAAACTAACTCGTGTGTAAATCATTTTAGGACTCCTTTAGCAAACCGGAAGAATTTCTTCCGGTGGGAGTTCCTTACTTATGAAAGGAGAGCTTACGTTGAATTATTTGGAGATTGAAAAAGTTGTTGGAAGAGAGATTTTAGATTCAAGAGGAAATCCTACCGTAGAGGCTGAGGTATATCTTCTGGATGGAACCATTGGAAGAGGTATGGCACCAAGTGGTGCATCTACCGGTGTATTTGAGGCATTGGAACTTCGCGATGGAGATAAAGACAGATATCTGAAAGGGCGTACAGAAAGCCGTTGAGAACATCAATACAATTATCAATGAGACCCTGACAGGCATGGATGCATCTGATATCTATGCCATTGATAAGGCAATGATTGCGGCGGATGGAACAAAGGACAAGTCAAAGCTTGGCGCGAACGCCATCCTTGCGGTATCAATTGCATGCTGCAGAGCTGCTGCAATTTCTTTAGATATTCCACTGTATCGTTTCCTTGGCGGTGTGTCTGGAAATCGTCTGCCGGTACCAATGATGAACATCTTAAATGGTGGAGCACATGCTGCAAACACAGTTGACGTACAGGAGTTTATGATCATGCCGGTTGGAGCACCAAGCTTCAAGGAAGCACTTCGCTGGTGCGCAGAAGTCTTCCATGCACTTGCTGCTTTATTAAAGTCAAAAGGACTTGCTACTTCCGTAGGTGATGAGGGTGGATTTGCACCGAATCTTGCCAGCGATGAAGAAGCCATTCAGTACATATTAGAGGCTGTAAAGAATGCCGGATATGAACCGGGCAAAGATTTTAAGATTGCTATGGACGCAGCATCTTCCGAGTGGAAGGGCGAGAAGAAAGGCGAATATGTTCTGCCAAAGGCCGGAACAAAGTTCACTTCTGAGGAGCTGATCGCACATTGGAAGAAACTCGTAGAAACTTACCCAATTATCTCTATCGAGGATGCTTTGGATGAGGAAGACTGGGAAGGATGGCAGAAACTTACAGCAGAACTCGGTGACAAGGTACAGCTGGTAGGTGATGACCTTTTCGTAACAAATACAGAGCGTCTTTCTAAGGGTATCGAGTTTGGATGTGGTAACGCAATCCTGATCAAGCTGAACCAGATTGGTTCTGTTTCTGAGACATTAGAGGCAATTAAGATGGCACACAAAGCTGGCTATACTGCAATTTCCTCCCATCGTTCCGGAGAGACAGAGGATACTACAATCGCAGATCTCGCTGTTGCATTAAATACCTGCCAGATTAAGACAGGTGCACCAAGCCGTACAGAGCGTGTTGCAAAATACAACCAGCTCATTCGCATCGAAGAGGAACTTGGAGATGCAGCTGTATATCTGGGAATGAAAGCATTTAACGTCAAATAAAAACATATAAAATAATAGTCAAACCTTAATATGAAATGGTATGGGGCGCACCAGGTGTTTGTAAGCTGCATAGAATATATAGACAGCAGGAAACACTTTGTGTGCCTTGTGCATTTATGGAGACAGAATATGAATGAAGTAATGATTGGAATTCTGGTGCCTTTTCTGGGAACTTCTCTGGGTTCGGCGTGCGTATTTTTTATGAAGAAAAATATGAGTGATTATTTGCAGCGTGCACTGACCGGATTTGCAGCGGGAGTAATGGTGGCAGCGTCAATCTGGAGTCTGTTGCTCCCGGCAATTGAGCAGTCTGCATCGATGGGAAAATTTTTCTTTTGTGCCGGCAGTCGTGGGATTCTGGATTGGAATATTGTTTCTGCTTCTGGTGGATAGTATCGTTCCACATTTGCATCGGAATAGTGAAAAAAAGCCGAAGGAATTCCCAGCAAATTGCAGAGGACAACGATGCTTGTACTTGCGGTTACGATTCACAATATTCCGGAGGGAATGGCGGTAGGTGTGGTCTATGCCGGTTATTTGTCCGGGAACACGACGATTACGGCGATGGGAGCGTTCGCGCTGTCTTTGGGAATCGCAATACAGAATTTCCCGGAAGGTGCAATCATATCCATGCCGTTATGTGCAGAGGGAGAGAATAAACCACGCGCTTTTTATCAACGGTGTATTGTCGGGAATTGTGGAGCCGATCGGTGCGATTCTTACAATTCTTGCAGCCGGTTTTATTGTGCCGGCATTGCCGTATCTGCTCAGTTTTGCGGCAGGTGCCATGCTGTATGTGGTCGTTGAGGAATTGATTCCAGAGATGTTACAGGGAAAACATTCGAATATAGGAACGGTACTTTTTGCAGTGGGATTTTCACTGATGATGGTGTTAGATGTTGCACTCGGATAGTTTTATATATCAAAAAAATATTTGTATTATCGGACGCTGGTTTTAACGGACTAATCTTTTCTCAATAAGAAGATTAGGGGTGGAAAAAAGAAAAACGCTCGTTATAATAACTTCATAAAATAATAAATTTACGTCAGGAGGAAATAACTATGAGTTTCAAATTTAATGGAAAAAAAGACAGGACTTTTTGCAGCAGGTGTATTATTCGGTACAGCAGGTCTGAAAGTTTTATCCAGTGATGATGCAAAGAAATTTTATACAAACTGTACAGCAGCAGTTCTTCGTGCAAAGAAGTGTGTGATGAAGACAGTGACAACTGTTCAGGAGAACTGTGGTGATATCTATGCAGATGCAAAGGTGATCAACGAAGAGCGTGAAGCAGCACAGGCTGAGTTTGAAGATCAGGCAGAGGATATGACGGAAGTAACAGAAGAGACTCCGGCAGAAACAACTGAAGAAGGCGAAGCTTAATGAGATTTGTAATCAGACATGAAGGAAAGAATCGTCTGCGCGTACATATGAAACAGAGCCGGATGACATATGAACAGGCAGATGTGCTTTTGTATTATCTTGAGGGCATGGAGGAAGTTGTCCGTGCACAGGTGTACAGTCAGACGGCCGACGCGGTGATCTGTTATGGAAAAGGTACAGATCGTGCCAATGTTCTTCATGCATTGCAGAAATTTGCTTACCAGAATGTGGAAGTGCCGGATGATGTACTTGCCAATTCCGGTCGGGCAATGAATGAGGAATACAAAGAAAAGCTTGTTACAACAACGCTTGTTCATTACGGAAAGCGTTTTCTGTTGCCATATCCGATCCGTTTTGCTCTTGCAACGATTGAGTCGTGTAAATATATCTGGAAGGGAATTAAAGTATTGTGTCAGCGCAAGATAGAAGTACCGGTACTGGATGCTACAGCAATTTCCGTATCAATGTTGCGCGGAGATATCGGCACAGCGGGTTCTGTAATGTTCCTGCTTAATATCGGTGAGATTCTTGAAGAGTGGACACATAAGAAGTCGGTTGGAGATCTGGCACGCAGCATGTCTTTGAATAACAGCAAAGTCTGGCTGGTACAGAAAGATGGCAATGAAGTTTTAGTACCTTCCAAGCAGATTCAGGAAGAGGACAAGATCCGTATTCATATGGGCAATGTCATTCCGTTTGACGGTGAAGTATGTGAGGGAGAGGCTACGGTCAATCAGGCTTCTCTTACAGGAGAATCCCTTGCAGTCCGTAAAGCTGTTGGCGGATATGTGTACGCTGGAACAGTACTCGAAGAGGGCGAACTTACCATCTGTGTAAAGAAAGTAGCAGGATCGAGCCGATACGAGAAGATTGTTACGATGATCGAAGAGTCAGAAAAACTGAAATCTTCCGTAGAAGGAAAAAGCAGAACATCTGGCAGATCGTCTGGTCCCATATTCACTGGCAGGAACGGCACTGACTTATCTGCTTACGAGAAATGCAACCAAGGCGCTTGCAATCCTTATGGTAGACTTTTCATGTGCATTAAAACTTGCCATGCCGGTTACGGTACTGTCTGCAATTCGTGAGGCGAACGCGCACAGCATCACGGTAAAAGGCGGCAAATATATGGAAGCCATGGCAGAAGCAGATACAATCGTATTTGATAAGACAGGTACTTTGACAAAAGCCAGCCCGTCCGTTGTAAAGATTGTTCCTTTCAATGGAATGAGCGAAGACGAGCTTTTGCGTATCGCAGCCTGTCTGGAAGAACATTTCCCGCATTCTATGGCAAAAGCGGTTACAGATGCGGCAGCAAAGCGTGGCCTTGAGCATGAAGAAATGCATTCCAAGGTCGAATATATTGTGGCACATGGTATTGCAACGACAATAAATGGAAAACGTGCGGTTATCGGAAGCTATCATTTTATTCTTGAAGATGAACATTGTGAAGTTCCGGCAAACATGCATGATATTTTTGAAAACCTGCCAATGGAATATTCACACTTATATCTTGCTTTGGAAGGAAAGCTTGCAGCAGTGATCTGCATTGAAGACCCTCTGCGCAAAGAGGCAAAGCAGGTGATCCGTGATCTGAAAAAAAGCGGGACTAAAGAAAGTTGTCATGATGACAGGAGACAGTGAGCGTACTGCAAAAAGCAATCGCTGCAAAAGTAGGCGTGGACGAGTATTACGCAGAAGTATTACCGGAAGATAAAGCAAAGTTCGTAGAAAAAGAAAAGGCAATGGGACACAAAGTTGTCATGATCGGTGATGGAATCAACGATTCGCTGGCTCTTTCCTCCGCAGATGTTGGAATCGCAATCAGTGATGGCGCTGAGATTGCCAGAGAGATTGCAGATGTAACAATTGCAGCGGATGATTTACGTGAAGTAGTAACACTGAAAAAACTGAGCAATCAGTTGATGAAACGCATTCATCAGAATTACCGCATGATTGTTGGATTTAACGCAGGACTTATTGCGCTTGGGGTAGGCGGAATTATTCCACCGACTACATCTGCATTGCTGCATAATACTTCCACAATTGCCATCAGTCTTCGCAGCATGGGCAATCTTTTGGAAGATAGTGAAGAAACAATTTAGAAACAATTTAAGAAAAATGACACAGAAGAGCAATCTTATTGAAAAAAGTTTTGATGAGATTGCTCTTTTTTATTGTGCGTATAGCTATGAAATGAAAAGAAAATAAAGAAAAATGTGTACACAATAATAGAAATGAATATAAAAAGACAAATAGTCAGACAATAATAAGAAAAAAACTATTTACATCAGGGGCTTTGCAGTAGTAAAATCATATTCAGAAACAATGAAATTTACACGAAAGGGTAGAGTCCTATGAGAGAGCAGTGGAATGAGAGTACAGCAGTAGCCAAGGGTCTATATGATCCAAGATTCGAACATGATAACTGTGGAATCGGTGCTGTTGTCAATATTAAAGGTATTAAGACACATCAGACGGTAGAAAATGCTTTAAAAATCGTAGAGAACTTAAAGCATAGAGCTGGAAAGGACGCGGAAGGAAAGACTGGTGACGGTGTAGGTATTCTTCTCCAGATTTCACATAAATTTTTTAAGAAGGCAGTTAAGCCTTTAGGAATTGAACTTGGAGATGAGAGAGATTACGGTATCGGAATGTTCTTCTTCCCGCAGGACGAATTAAAAAGGAATCAGGCAAAGAAGATTTTTGAAGTCATCGTCAAAAACGAAGGAATGAATTTCCTTGGATGGAGAGAAGTTCCGATTCATCCGGACAAACTTTCCGATAAAGCAAGAGACTGCATGCCATGTATCATGCAGGCATTTGTCAAGAGACCGGAAGACGTTGAAAAGGGATTGGATTTTGACCGCAAACTGTATGTAGCACGCCGTGTGTTTGAACAGTCAAACGATGACAGTTACGTTGCTTCTTTTATCCAGCCGTACAATCGTATACAAAGGAATGTTCTTAGTAGAACAGTTACGTCTGTTCTTCTCTGATCTGCAGGATCCGGATTACGAGTCAGCAATTGCAACCGTACATTCCCGTTTCTCTACCAACACAAATCCAAGTTGGGAGAGAGCACATCCAAACCGGTTTATCGTGCACAACGGCGAGATCAATACGATCCTCGGTAATGCAGATAAGATGCTTGCCCGTGAGGAGACAATGGCATCCGGAAAGCTCCGTGGAGAATTTCAGAAAGTACTTCCGGTTATCAATACCGAAGGATCGGATTCCGCTATGCTGGATAACACATTAGAGTTTTTGGTTATGAGTGGTATGGAACTTCCGCTGGCAGTTATGATCATGATTCCTGAGCCATGGGCAAACAATGCAATCATGAGTCAGAAGAAAAAAAGATTTTTACCAGTATTACGCAACGATGATGGAGCCGTGGGACGGACCTGCATCCATTCTTTTCTCCGATGGTGATATTATGGGAGCGGTGCTTGACCGTAACGGACTCCGTCCTTCCCGCTATTACATTACAGATGACGATTATCTGATCTTTCTTCCGAGGTCGGTGTACTGGATATCGATTCGACAAAGATTGTGACAAAAGATCGTCTTCGTCCAGGAAAGATGCTTCTTGTAGATACGATTCAGGGCCGTGTCATTGACGACGATGAACTGAAAGAAAAATATGCTGGAAAGCGTCCGTATGGTGAGTGGTTAGACAGCAACATCGTTATGCTCGAAGACTTAAAGATTCCAAATGAGCGTGTACCGGAATATACAAAGGAAGAACGCCAGAGAATGCAGAGGGCATTTGGTTATACTTATGAGTCTCTGAAAGATTCTATTCTTCCGATGGCAAAGAACGGTATCGAGGGAACCGCAGCGATGGGTACCGACACACCACTGGCAGCACTTTCCGGTAACCGTGAGCCATTGTTTAACTACTTTAAGCAGTTGTTCGCACAGGTAACGAATCCGCCTATTGATGCGATTCGTGAGGAAGTGGTTACTTCCACAACGGTATATATCGGAGCTGGTGGAAACCTTCTGGAGGAAAAACCACAGAACTGTAAAGTTCTCCGTATTAACAATCCAATCCTTACCAATACCGATCTCATGAAGATTCGTGATATGAAGGTAGAGGGATTTAAGGTAGCTACGATTTCGATCGTATATTATAAGAACACAAGTCTGGAAAAGGCAGTAGACAGACTCTTCATTGAGGCTGACCGTGCATACAGAGATGGTGCCAATATCCTGATCCTTTCCGACCGTGAAGTGGATGAAAACCATGTGGCAATCCCATCACTGCTTGCAGTTTCTGCTCTGCAGCAGCATCTGGTTACCACAAAGAAACGTACATCACTTTCTGTGATTCTGGAGTCCGGTGAGCCGCGAGAGGTACATCACTTTGCAACTTTACTTGGATTTGGTGCAAGTGCAATCAACCCATATCTGGCACAGGATACCGTAAAGCAGTTGGTAGATGAGCATATGCTTGATAAGGATTATTATGCAGCCATCAATGATTATAACCATGCAATTCTTACCGGCATTGTAAAAATTGCAGCAAAGATGGGTATTTCTACCATTCAGTCATATCAGGGCTCTAAGATTTTCGAGGCCATTGGTATTGATAAGGAAGTAATCGATAAATACTTTACCAATACGGTAAGCCGTATAGGTGGTATTACCATGAAAGATATTGAAGATGATGTAAATACATTACATTCTGCGGCTTATGATCCATTAGGACTTGAGACCGATGTGACACTCGACAGTAAGGGACGTCACAAGATGAGAAGTGGTGCGGATGCACATCTGTACAATCCGGCTACGATCCATCTTCTGCAGCAGTCTACCCAGAGAGGCGATTATAACCTGTTCAAACAGTATACAGAGCTTGTGGACGAAGAACAGAAACATACAAACCTTCGTGGATTAATGGACTTCAACTATCCGAAGAAGGGCGTAAAATTAGAGGAAGTAGAGAGCGTGGATTCTATCGTGACACGCTTCAAGACAGGAGCCATGTCCTATGGATCGATTTCAAAGGAAGCACATGAGACACTTGCTATTGCTATGAATCATCTTCATGGTAAATCAAACACAGGAGAAGGTGGCGAGGACAAGGATCGTCTGACCATTGGAAAAGATGGAAAGAACCGTTGTTCCGCAATCAAACAGGTTGCTTCTGGTCGTTTTGGTGTAACAAGCAGATATCTGACAAGTGCACAGGAAATTCAGATTAAGATGGCACAGGGTGCAAAACCGGGTGAAGGCGGACATCTGCCAGGAAAGAAAGTATACCCTTGGATCGCAAAGACTAGACTTTCTACTCCGGGTGTATCACTGATTTCTCCGCCACCACACCATGATATTTATTCCATCGAGGATCTGGAACAGCTGATCTTTGACTTGAAGAATGCAAACCGTTATGCCAGAATTTCCGTAAAACTGGTATCAGAAGCAGGTGTCGGAACGGTCGCAGCCGGTGTAGCAAAAGCAGCAGCCCAGGTAATCCTTATCTCCGGATACGACGGTGGAACAGGAGCTGCACCAAGCAGTTCTATCCATAACGCAGGTCTGCCATGGGAGCTTGGACTTGCAGAGACACATCAGACACTGATCATGAACGGACTTCGTAACAAGGTTCGCATCGAGACAGATGGTAAGCTGATGAGTGGTAAGGACGTAGCAATTGCAGCATGTCTTGGTGCCGAGGAGTATGGATTTGCAACCGCTCCGCTCGTAACTATGGGTTGCGTCATGATGCGTGTTTGTAACTTGGATACTTGTCCGGCTGGTATTGCAACACAGAATCCGGAACTTCGTAAGCGTTTCGCAGGAAAAGCCGGAATATGTTGAAAACTTTATGCGCTTTATCGCAGAGGAACTTCGTGAATATATGGCAAAGCTTGGTGTACGTACCGTAGATGAGCTGGTAGGAAGAAGCGATTTCTTAAAGGTTCGTGAGGATCTGTCCGAGAGAGAAGCAAAACTGAATCTGGATAACATCTTAAATAACCCATTTGCAGGAACAAAGCAGAAAGTTATTTTTGATCCAAAGCAGGTATACGATTTCGAACTGGATTCTACCAAAGACATGACTGTTTTAATGAAACAGCTGAAACCTGCACTTGAGAAGAAACAGAAGCGCATGATCGATACAGAAGTAACCAATGTCAACCGTTCGCTGGGAACTATCTTTGGATCTGAGATCACACAGACATATGATGATACATTGGATGATGACACTTACATTGTAAAATGTACTGGTGCCGGAGGACAGAGCTTTGGTGCATTTATCCCGAAAGGACTGACACTGGAGCTCGTAGGAGATTCCAACGATTACTTCGGAAAAGGCCTTTCCGGTGGAAAACTGATCGTTTATCCACCAACAGGTGTGAAGTTCAAGAAGGATGAGAATATTATTATCGGTAACGTGGCACTTTACGGTGCAACAAGTGGTAAGGCATTTATCAACGGTGTTGCAGGTGAACGTTTCTGTGTAAGAAACTCTGGAGCAACCGCAGTCGTTGAAGGCGTCGGTGATCATGGATGTGAATACATGACAGGTGGTCGTGTTGTTATCTTAGGTAAGACTGGAAAGAACTTCGCAGCCGGTATGAGCGGTGGAATTGCATATGTACTGGATGAAGACAATGATCTGTATATGCGTACCAATAAGTCCATGGTATTTACTGAAGAGGTAACCAACAAGTACGATGTATTAGAGCTGAAAGATATGATCAAGGAGCATGTAACTTTGACCAATTCCGAAAAAGGAAAAGAAATCTTAGACAACTTCAGCGAATATCTGCCGAAGTTCAAGAAAGTGATCCCATATGATTATAATCGTATGCAGATGGCTATCGTACAGATGGAAGAAAAAAAGGTCTCAACGCAGAGCAGGCACAGATTGAAGCATTTTATGCAAACATCAGAGGTTAAGGAGGGAAGAGAACATGGGAAAAGCCAACAGGATTTTTAGAATATGAAAGAACGGAAGCGCGTTCGGTGGAACCAAAGGAACGAATCAAAACTATAAAGAGTTCCATGTCTTCCTTTCAAAAGAAAAACAGCAGGAGCAGGCGGCACGCTGCATGGATTGCGGTGTTCCGTTCTGCCAGTCAGGTATGACGATCGCAGGCATGACATCCGGATGTCCACTGCACAACCTCGTTCCGGAATGGAATGATCTGGTATATTCCGGTAATTGGCAGCAGGCATATAACCGTCTGCACAAGACCAACAATTTCCCGGTTTACATGAAGAGTATGTCCGGCATTATGTGAGAAAGCATGTACCTGCGGACACTGGGGTGACCCGGTATCGGTACGTGACAATGAGCATGGTGTTATCGAGACAGCCTATGAGAGGATATGCAGCTCCGCATGTACCGAAGGTACGTACCGGAAAGAAAGTTGCAATCATTGGCTCAGGTCCTTCCGGATTGGCAGCAGCAGATCAGCTGAACCAGAGAGGACATGATGTAACGGTATATGAGAGAGACGACCGTGTAGGCGGACTTCTTATGTATGGTATCCCGAATATGAAACTGGAAAAGCACATTATCGATCGTAAGATTGATGTGATGAAAGCGGAAGGTATTCATTTTATTACCGGATGCAATGTAGGTGTTGATGTAAAAGCGGCAGACCTGCTGAAACAGTATGACCGTGTGGTTCTCTGCTGTGGGGCAAAGAATCCGAGAGATATCAAGGTTCCAGGAAGAGAGGCGGAAGGAATCTATTTTGCAGTAGACTATTTATCACGTACAACAAAGAGTCTGTTAGATTCCGGACTGAAAGATAATAAATATGTATCTGCAAAAAGGAAAGAATGTTGTAATCATTGGTGGTGGTGATACCGGTAACGATTGTGTCGGTACTGCAATTCGCCAGGGGGCTAAATCTGTGACACAGCTTGAGATGATGCCTTGTCCACCGGCAGAGCGTGCTGCAAACAATCCATGGCCTGAGTGGCCAAAGGTCTTAAAGACAGATTACGGTCAGGAAGAGGCAATTGCATGTTTTGGAACAGATCCTCGTATTTATCAGACAACCGTCAAAGAATTCCACAAAGACAAGAGTGGAAAGCTTAATGGCCTCACAATCGTAAGCCTTGAGAGCAAGGTAGATGAGAAAACCGGTCGCAGAAATATGGTAGAGGTACCGGGAACTGAGAAAAGATTCCGGCAGAACTTGTTCTGATCGCTGCAGGATTCCTTTGGAACAGAGGAGTATATCGCAAAAGCGTTTGGAGTAGAGTTAAATCAGAGAACTAATGTGGCAACAGAGCCTGGCAAATATGCAACAAACGTCAAGAATGTATTTACAGCAGGAGATATGCACAGAGGACAATCTCTTGTTGTATGGGCAATTCGAGAAGGCCGTGAAGTTGCACATGATGTGGATGCAAGCTTGATGGGATATTCTTATCTGTCTGTACAGTAGTAATTGTTATAAACAAATGAAACGAATCATATAGAAAGCGAAAAGCTGTTTCAATTAGTGTGCGGGTACCTCCTTATGACAGAGGTACTTGTGCAGTGCAGCGAGATAGGTTTCACCAAGACGGCTGAGCAGGCCTTTGCAGTGGGTAATATAGCCGATATGCATTTCACTTTCATCAGCCAGTGGAACAGCAATAATGTCACTTCCATTCAGCTTTTCGTCAATGATACCACTGCACACCGTATAACCATTCAATCCAATCAGAAGATTGAACAGGGTTGCCCGGTCACGTACACGTATATTTTTCTTTCGTTCGGAAGGAGAAAAGATCTCTTCTGAAAAATAAAAAAGAGTTATGTTCTCCCTGTTCAAAAGAAAGATATGGATATTCCTGAAGCTCTTCGTTTGTGATGACAGATTTTTGCGCAAGTGGATGATGAATGCTGAGAAATACATGTGGCTTTGGCAACATAAAGAGAAACTCGTGAAATTTCAAATCATTGGGTCTGTGTTTCGCGCAGACTGAAATCATATTCTTCCTGTCCATATTCCTGAATCAGATCCACAAAAAATTGACCGCAAAAGAGTAGTGCTGTGTTTAAACACAAAATTTCTTTTTCCACCATTGTTTTCTTATATTTGTCCTCTAGGATAGCCTGTTCTAATACATATCCTAAAAATCTTCCCCTTCTTTTGCAGATTCCTTTAAAAAAATCCTTTCAGTTCATGGATTTTTGACATGCACTTTCTGAAAAAATATTCTGCGTAAATGGTTCAGTTATTTAGAAAACGCTATACTAAATGTTTTGTCTAAATTGTCTTGTGTGGTAAAATGTAAAATATATCTGGAGGAAAGACTATGGCATACGAAAATGATTTTATTATGCGGCAGGTGCGTGATATGACACGCATGCTTGCTAAAATTTTATTTGGAAAAAATACAGCGACTTATGAATACCAGCAGGAAGACAATTATACGGCAGCAGACAGTTTGTATGCGCGCCTGATTGCAATGGTGGATGCTGGAAAGATCAATGAGGCGGAAAACAGATTATATGAGGAACTGGACCGTGATGAAGAAGGAACATTCGAGGTGGCTTTGGGGTTTTATGATTATCTGAACGAACTGCCGGAAGAATTCCTTGAGACACATGATTACAGCAGAGACGAGGTAAAGGAAGGCGCGCAGAGTCTTGCAGACCGCAAGGGAATGGGAGTGCTTGGGGAAGGTTTGGATTAAGTATTGTGATAGAACATTAAAGAAGTCTACAATATGTGCCGATATAATAGAAGCATGGAAGCATTGTATCTCAAAATTATTGAGGTACAGTGCTTTTTTTTGCAAATAATTACTTATTACCGCTGGGACCTTTCCGGACAGCGGTGCGGTCATGACTGACAGATTGACCGCGGAAAGGAGAAAAAATGAGTATTGCACAAGTGAATCCTTTTGGTAATCAAAGCTATCAGAATTATGATATGTTTACCAAAAAGCAAAAAAGATTCATCCGATGCGGAAACAGAAAAGCCGGATATTTCCGAAGTTATGAAGAAATATCAGGAAGCACATGAGATTACCGCGCAGAAATTGCGGGAAGACACGGATTGGCGCGATATGACAGATGAAGAGTGGGACAAGATGCTTGAAGGCATGGATCAATATATCGATGCCTTTAAGGAACGGCTGAAGCTACAGGAAGAATTGCAAGAGGAAGCCGCTAAAAAGCCGCGGCAGAGGCTGATTCTGCCATGAAAACGACCCGCTTCCGCAGCGGCGCTTAATGTGGCAGCAGGCGGTTCCGGGGACGTGGTGGCAGGCAGTGGAGACGAACGAAACGAGGTTTCTACAGGGAAAGAAGTCAAGCACGAAAAAACTGGACGAAATTGCTGCAAACGGATGATCAGACGATTCTTCGTGTTGCAAAACGCGCACAGGAGATGGAAAGCACGGCAATGTCAAAGTATCAGGAAGTCATGCTTACCGGGGAAACGACAAGTGGTGTAAGAGAAAGTGATGGAATTACGGAATATGTGAGTGTTTCCAAAAGCGACGAGGACAAAGATGTCTGAACGATCATGGCATTTACAGAGCAGGGGATCATGAGCAATAAATGCAAGGATGGGCAGATCATAAGTCATTGGGAATTGACTTCAACAAAGAGACAAACGGCATTGCTTGGAAAAGGACTTCGTGAGGCAGGACAGACAGCAGCCAATGCATTCCGTATTTTTGCGGATAAGCTGGATAATCTGGCTATTAATGTGCAGATAGATAAGGAAAAGTGTATGAAGAATACGAAGAGTGAGAAGCAAAAAGCAACTGACAGGGCAGAGGCAGAGCCGGAGAGAGTCAATGCAGAGATTGTGTATGCTCCGATGGTGGCTGAAACACATGAGTATCAGTATAATGAGGATGCATTTGAGGCTAGAGGTGTGGATATTAAGGTAGAGGCAGAAAAAGAAGTACCGAAGGTAAGAGAAGATAAAGCCATTTGGAAATATTGAAGATGATGGTCGGAGGATATTTTAACATGAACCAGCAGGAACATATGTTAAATTTCTACAAGGTTATCTATTCCGAAAGAAGCCTGAATCCTATGGCAGCCAAAATTGTCGCAGAAGAGACGGATAAGATGATTATAGCAACGAAGCAACTGTTCTATGCGTTGGAAGTACATAAATTACTTCATTTGTCGGATTGGTAAATTCCTATTTTGCTGTGAGAGGGGTTGCTATGAGAAATAGAAGCGTTGTATTTGTTATAAGAGACAAGAAAATTCTTATGGAAAAACTGTGTTATGAAGGCAGAACTTTTTACTCAATTCCCGGTGGTGGAATCGAAGATGGTGAAACTCCCGAACAGACTGCAATCAGGGAACTTAAAGAGGAATGCGGACTTGATGGCGTCATAATAAGAAAACTGGCAGAGGTATATAATCACGAAAGAACAGAATATTCATTTTGGGTAAGTGTACCCAAGGAACAGGAAGCAATCAAGGGATATGATCCGGAAGAACCAGTGGATGACCAGCCAATTAAAGAAGTGCGATGGATGAATTTGAATGAAATGTCAGAAAAAGATCGTGCTTTTATGTGGAGATATGGTTTATTGGAGATTCCTGAGTTTTGTGAAGAAGTAATGTCTTGGGGCGATACGATAAGTTATCCCGGTAATGATTTGTAGATTCATATTTTCGGCGCGATTGAGAGGCGTTAGTAATGAATAATAGTATTTCAATAATTGGTGGTGCGGATGGTCCGACATCTATATTTCTTGGAGGAAGCCTAGGAATAAGCTGGCTTAATATATTTGGATTAATACTTGTAGTTCTACTACTAGTTCCAAATATCATATATGCAGTAAAAAAAAAAGAATCAAGAAAATAAATGTACAAATAAGCTCATGAATCTGGTAGAACAAATTGGGCGATATGCAAGTATGTTTTTAATGGTATTTAATATAGGTTTAGCAGAAGTTGGTTTTTCATCTGTTGGAGCCTTTATTGTTTATATGCTTGGCAACATATTATTAATGATTTCTTACTGGACTATTTGGGTGTTATATTTCAAAAAGAAAGCCTATTGGAAACAGATAGCATTGGCTCTTATTCCGACTTGTATATTTTTGCTAAGTGGTATAACAATGCTACACTTTTTTTGTTATTATTTTGCGGTTATTTTTGGAATAGGACATTTATATGTTACTAACAAAAATAGAGTAGATTGATTCAAATTCCGATTTTGAGTGCGATGAGTAATATGATGGGTGAGATAAGATATATAAAAACATCCGAAGCTGATATTGAACTTCTGATGCAAGTCAGACTTGAAATGCTTCGAGAAGTAAATGATTTGTCAGATGAGTATGTGTATGATGAAACACTTGTAACTGAAAGTAGAAAATATTTTGAAAATGGTAATCAGACAACGGTGTTAGCTTTTGATAATGAGATAGTGGTGGGATGTGCTAGTTTGTCATATATTTGGATTATGCCTACATTTGACCACCCGACTGGAACTAGGGCACATTTGATGAATGTATATACAAAATCAAATTATAGAAGAAAAGGTATTTCCAAGCGAATGGTTGAAATGCTTATTGATGAAGCAAAAAGAAAAAGGTGTTACCGAGATTAGTTTGGATGCAACAGAAATGGGGAGACCATTATATGAGGCATTAGGTTTTGAGAAAAATTGTGCTGGGATGGTACTAGAATTAAGATAGGAAACTCCTATTTTTAGTGTTAGAAGGAAATTGTAAAATGAGTTTGAATATAAAGAAATTCACGAATTTGAAGCTGAACAATTGAAGGACTTATTTCTTTCTGTTGAATGGTCATCAGGTCATTACCCAGATAAGTTAGTAGTAGCAATGAAAAATTTCCAGACTGTGTATTCTGCATGGGAAGGGGAAAAACTTGTAGGAATGATTTGTGCTATGGATGATGGAATTATGAATGCATATGTTCATTATTTGTTAGTAAATCCACAATATCATGGAAACACGATAGGAAGAACATTGGTAGCTATGATGAAAGAACATTATAAAGATTATCTGAGAGTAGCAGTTATTGCATATGATAACGAATTACATTTTTATGAACAATGTGGATTTGTAAAAAGTAATGATGCATCACCAATGTTTATTACATCATTATGGACATAAATTCTTATTTAGTGAATGATAACAATTTATAATTTAGTATTGGATAAAGAATAAAAAAAGAAGTAAGTTATGACGAATAAAGAAATAATGGATATAGCAATGCAGCAATCTGCATATGACACAAATGCAAAGGTTTCTGACTTCCTTCAGGATACAAATGTATTTGTTAAATCTGGAGTTGGACCTTTGGCAAGAAAATATTATAAAGAACCTATCGCTTGTAATTTTGTGTCTTATGGAAGCAATGTAGTTGCATCTGTGAAAGATGAATTTAAAGAAATAGTTGAAACATATCTGAGTAAGTTTGAATTTTATCATTGTTTTGAGACGCCTAACATGCACTGGCTTGATGAACGGATGAAAGAAAAAGGATATAGAGTATGTTTTATGGCAGAGTATTTTTTGCCGGATATGGAACGATTGAAAAGATTAGAGTGCAATTATGTCCTTAAAGTGTTAGAACAAAAAAGATTTTGCAGATTTGAATCTTCCAATGTGGGGGAATGCATTGTGTGCAGATAGAAAAGAGTTAGATGTTCTGGGAGTTGGAGCATATGATGGTGAGAAGCTTGTAGGTCTCGCAGCGTGTTCAGCGGATTGTGATAATATGTGGCAGATAGGTGTCGATGTTTTGCCTGAATATCGAAGAATGGGAATTGCTTCATCACTAACAAGTAATCTTGCAATTGAAATAATTGAAAGAGGCAAAGTACCATTTTACTGCTGTGCGTGGTCAAATCTTAAATCGGTAAAAAATGCATTGCGCAGTGGTTTTGTGCCTGGATGGGTGGAAATGACGGTAAAAAGCAGCAAGCTTAGTTGATGAAATGAATAAGTAATAAATTCCGATTTTCAGAACAATAATAAATTTTTATTGCTATTTAGTGAGGTGTAAATATGTCAACTGGAATTATGATAATTGGTCCATCTGGAAGTGGAAAGACAACACTTGGAAAAATAGCTGCACAGAAACTGGGATATTTATATTTTGATGTGAATGATTATATTTGGAAACAGAATACAGATAGTCCATATACACAAATGTATACGAGGGAAGAAAAAGATTAGCAGACTGAACACTGATAAAGGGATGAACGCTATGAGAAGAACATATCTTACTCTGTCAGAAGAAGACAATTATCAAAAAAAAACAATTCAGGCACAAATTGTAGATCGTGCCAAAATTTTATTATATAAATCTGATGGCATGACTTTCAACGCTATCGCTGAAAAACTTGCCATTAGTTCAGCAACCGTACGGCTTTGTGTTTCTAAATATTACGAGGGCGGTATTGAAAAAGCTCTTTTTGATACTCAGCGCCCCGGACGCCCATCTGAAATTACAGATGATGCAAAAGCATGGATCATCAATCTTGCTTGTCAGAGACCAGTAGAACTTGGCTACGCACAGGAACTTTGGACTTTAAATGCTCTTCATAAGCATATTCAGAAACACGCAGAAGAAGCAGGATATCCAAGACTTACAACCATTACTAAACCTTATATTCAGAAATTCCTCAAGGAACAGGATATCAAACCATTCAAAATCAGGTATTATTGTGAGAAGCGAGATCCAGATTTTGAATCAAAAAATGCATGAAGTTCTCTTGGTTTACAAACAGGTTGAAATGCAGTTTGACGAAAATGGTACACTCATTGTTCCAGATGATTATAAACTGACAATCACGGTATCATATGATGAAAAACCAGGCATACAGGCAATTTCCAATACAGCACCAGATTTACGCCCGACAACAGAAAATGGTGAGGTATATCGGGATGCGGAATACAAACGTCTGGGAACACTTTCTTTATTAGCTGGTATCGATCTTCTTACAGGAGAAGCCATCCCATTGGTAAGTGAAACACACAAGAGTTCTGACTTTATTGAATTTTTAAAAATACTGGACAAAAAATATCCATTGCAGGATACCATCAGAATCATTCTTGATAACCACTCAGCACATACATCCAAAGAAACACAGCGATTTTTGGATACGATGCCAAAAGGTCGGTTTAAATTTGTATTCACACCAAAGCATGGTTCTTGGTTAAACATGATTGAAAGTTTCTTTAGCAAGATGACGAAACAAATGCTGCGTGGAATTCGTGTCAAAACCAAACAGGAATTGGAAGAACGAATTTACCAGTATTTTGAAGAAGTTAACCGCGAGCCAGTAGTTTACCATTGGAAATATAAAATGGATGAAATCAGCGAAGCTGAAGCATCTTCAATTTAATATAGCAGTAATTGATGGCTTCGAATTATGCAAAAGAATCAGGGCACTTGTGGATTGTCCGATTTTGTTTCTTACGGCAAAAACGGAGGAAAACAGTCTGGTAAACGGACTTTCTTTAGGAGCGGATGATTATATTTCAAAGCCATTTGGAGTGATGGAACTTCGGGCAAGGATCAATGCACATCTACGGAGAGAGCACAGGGAACATTCTGTCCGGATGGTTTTGGGGAGGGTCTTCTGGCTAAAAACAGAGGACAGGTTTTCTCGAAGGAACAGATATTGGAAGCGGTCTTTGGCTTTGACAATGAGAGTAATGACAGTACTATAATCACGCATATCAAAAATATAAGAGCAAAATTTGCGGATTATGATTATATGCCAATAAAAACAGTCTGGGGGATTGGATATAAATGGGAAGAGTAAAGAGAAGCAATGCACTCAGCTGGATTTTTATGAGATATGTACTGGTCATGCTTGGATCATTAGTAGGTTTGGTGATTGTTGCTTGGCTGCTGCTGTCCCTTTTGATTAGTGTGGGCTGTATTTATCCGGCAAATTATGCAGAGCAAAAGATTAATGAAGCATATGATACGATTCTATGTGCAGATAAAGTGACTGCTGAGATGATTCCCGCACTTTGTGATTATGTAATCTTTTCAGAGAATGGAGAGAAAATAGGTGGAGATCTGTCAGAACAATACGAACAGATAGCATGGAATGTTGCAAAGTACGGAAACGCATCCGGGAAATATTTTTATAAAGTAATTGTAAGGGAAAATGAATATGTTGTATTGCAATATCGCCTGACACCTCAATATCATTCAGCTTTTTTGAGGGAGCATTTTATAGGACCACAGAATGTGATGAGTATTATGTCAGTGATTGGAGCGGTAGCGATTATCATCATTCCGTCCATACGTTTTGGAAAAAGAATCAAAAAGCAGATGCAGCCTGTATTAGACGCAATCAGACAAATAAAGGATCAAAATCTGGAATATGAGACATCCTGTTCCGGTATCAAAGAGTTTGATGACTGTTTATCGGCAATCGATGATATGCGAGATGCATTACGAGAATCTTTAGAAAAGCAGTGGAAAACAGAGCAGGAAAAGAAACAGCAGATGTCTGCTTTGGCGCATGATATTAAAACACCTCTTACGATTGTACGGGGAAATGCAGAACTACTTTCAGAGACTGAACTGACCACAGAACAGAAGAATAATATCACTTATGTTTTTTGACGGCACAACACAGATACAAAGTTATGTAAAACAGTTGATAGATGTCACAAAATCATGGAATTGCAGTGATGTTACCTATACAACGGTGAGGTTAGAAGATTTTTTCGCAGATATAAAGGAACAGGCACTCGGACTGGTAGAAATCTATCACCAGAAGATAGATTGGAAGGCGGAACAAAGTGATAAAAAGGTAACGATTGCTTATGATCCAATGTTCCGGGCCGTAATGAATATGATTCAGAATGCAGTGGAGCATACAAAAAGAAAATGGAATCATTTATATTGACGCAAAGGAGCAGGATGGCCGGCTGACATTCATTGTGGAGGATAGCGGATC
>VOFC01001049.1_pt1 | contig 48000 bp, 83 predicted proteins | sample 5384161 | NCBI WGS metagenome assembly VOFC01 (sample SAMN12384722, study PRJNA508395) | human gut metagenome | isolation source: healthy gut B | host: Homo sapiens | reverse complement strand
GGCAGAAGGATTTTCAAAAGAGAATCCATTGGCTAATTCAGCATCTTACACAGTTTACTTAAATAGTATTAACGACCAGAAAGCTTTTGCCACAGCAATGGAAAAGGTTCAGGGTGTAAGACAGGTTAAGTATTCAAACCCAACTAGAGAGTTTCTTACAAACTTTGGCAAAATGTTAGGATATGCGTCTATTGCATTGATTATTATTTTGCTTGGTGTTGGTATTTTCCTTATAAGCAACACGGTTATGATTGGTATTTCAGTAAGAAGACACGAGATTAAAATTATGAAGCTTATTGGAGCAACTAATAGTTTTGTAAGAGCACCATTTATTATAGAAGGTGTGACAATCGGTTTATTAGGTTCAATAATTCCGCTTGTTATAATAAGACTTGTTTATGACAAATTAATTGATCTTATTATGACTAAATTTGGTGTACTTGGCAACAGTATTCCTTTTGCGTCAGTTCATCAGATTTTTTGGTTCTTGTTCCATTAGGACTTGGAATTGGAGCAGGTATTGGTTTAATAGGATCAATTGTGTCAATGAGAAAGCACTTAAAGGTATAAAGTTAATTGAGTTAACAGGGAAAGAGATAAGGAGAAAATAATGAGAAAATCTAAAGTATTAAGTTTTGTTCTCGTGGCAGCATTGGCAGTTACTGCTATTCCAATTAATGCATTTGGAACAGTTAGCGATGAGAAGAATAAGCTTTCAGATTTACAGAATCAGAAGCAACAGGCTCAGGATGAAAATAATAAACTACAGAAATCTAAGTCTGATGCACAGGAGTATATTCAGTCAGTTGATAAGAAGTTAACTAATTTGGCTACAGAGATGTACAAGACTAATCAGAAATTATCAAAAACAGAAGACAAGATATCTAAGACTCAGAAGGAATTGGATAAGGCTCAGGTTAGCATAAATGAGCAGTATGAAGACATGAAGCTTAGAATCAAATATATGTATGAGAATGGTGATACTCAGATGATAGATTTGATTTTTAATTCAAAGAGCATAACTGATTTCTTAAATAAGGCAGAGTACATAACAGAGTTATCACAGTATGACAGAGATATGCTTAATAAGATGAAGAAGACTAAAGAGAAAATAGCTTCTGCAAAGAGTACTCTTGTAACTGAGAAAAAGAATCTTCAGACAATACATGCACAGCAGAAGAGTGACCAGACTAAGCTTACGAATCTTTCAGCATCAAAGCAGCAGGAACTTAAGAATTATGAAGATTTGATAGCACATAATGAGGCTACTTCTGATGAATTGGAAGCAGAAATCAGTGCACAGGAAAAGAGAGTTGCATCTGCTGAAGAACAGAGCAAAAACCAGGCAGCTGCTGAGCAGGCAAGAAGTGAAGCGGCAGCAAAGAAACAGCAGGCAGCTAGTTCAAATAGTAGTACAAGCAATACATCATCAAATACAGGAAGCAACACAACAGATACTTCAAACAGTGGAAATTCAGGAAGTAGTGGAACAGTTTCAGGCGGTGGATTTACATGGCCACTTCCGGGACATACAACTATATCTTCAGGATATGGATATAGAGGTTCTGAATTTCATAAGGGTATTGATATTCCGGCATCAGCAGGAACCACTATTGTTGCAGCAGGTTCAGGTACAGTAGAGTGGGCTAATTATAGTACAACAGCAGGCAACTGGATTGGTATTAATCACGGCAATGGTGTATATAGTGTATATATGCATATGTCTGCACTTTTAGTTTCGGCAGGAACAAAGGTAAGCGCAGGACAGAGCATTGGACTTGTAGGAAATACAGGAGCATCACAGGGTAACCATTTACATTTTGCAGTACGTAAGAACGGGGCATATGTTAATCCTTGGGATTATTTAAAATAAACTTGAATTAAGGAGTCATGATGAAAAAGAATAAGAACCGTTTTTTACTTGGATTCTTTTTGGAATGCTTGCCATGGCAGTTGTGGTAGGTGGTGTTGGAACAGGTTTGTATTTTGCAAACCAGAACACATCCGGAAAAACAATCAGTGAAAAAACATCACAAAAGCTTGATTATATAAATAAACTTATAGATGCTAAGTTCTTAAATAAGGTTAATGAATCTGACTTGGAAGATGGAATTTATAAAGGATTGTTGGAAGGCTTAAATGATCCGTATTCTGTTTATTACACGGCAGAAGAATACCGGAAAATGATGGAACAGACGTCAGGAACTTACAGCGGAATAGGTGCTTTGGTATCTCAGAATGCTGAAACAGGAATAATTACGGTAGTTAAGGCTTTTGCCGATGCACCGGCTGCAAAAGGCAGGAGTAAAGAACGGAGATATTATTTATAAAGTAAAGGGCAAAGAAGTAACTGGTGTTGACATTAACAATGTTGTTACTGAAATGAAGGGCGAAAAAGGAACAACAGTTGACATAACTGTTTACAGAGAGTCCGAAAAAGAAATACATTGACTTTACAATAACAAGAGATCAGGTTAATGAGCCTACTGTTGAATATAAGATGCTTGATAAGAAGAAAAAAGATTGGTTATATACAGATAAGTCAGTTTGAAGAAGTTACTTATGACCAGTTTACGAAAGCATTGGATGACTTGAAGAAGCAGGGAATGAAGGCTGTTATCTTTGATGTTAGAAGCAATCCGGGTGGATTATATGAGACAGTCTGCAAGATGCTTGATGAAATACTTCCTGAAGGAAATTTGGTTTCAACTAAGGATAAATATGGAAATGAGGAAAAGCAGACTTCAGACAGCAAGTGTCTTGACATGCCGATGGTTGTTTTGCAGAATAAGGACAGCGCCAGTGCATCAGAAATTTTTGCAGGTGCAATTCAGGACTTTAATGCAGGAAAAAATCGTAGGCACACAGTCATTTGGTAAAGGAATTGTACAGACAATTCTTCCATTAAGCGACGGCTCAGCGGTAAAACTTACAGTTCAGGATTATTATACTCCAAGTGGCAAAAACATTCACGGAAAGGGAATAACTCCTGATGTGGAAGCAGAATTGGAAGAAAAATGCAACAAGCGATACACAACTTGAAAAGGCAAAAGAAACAATTATGGAATTAATGAAATAATGAACAGAAAGACCGTACATATATCTTGCAAACGAAGATATATGTATGGTCTTTTTCTATGCTTTGAATAACTGTATAAAATAAGTAAAAGGGTAAATGAAAAATGTTCCTTTTATTTTGACAAATGCTTATGAAAAAATTAAATTTGTAAAGTGTCAAAATAGACAGAGTTTTTACGAAAGTTTTGGTTATTTATTTGTCTAAAAATCATATTAATAGGCTGGGTTTTACATTGTTATCGTGACGTTAAAATGCTATAATATGCAATTATAGAGGCTGATGTATTAAAAAAGGGACAAAATTATGAAGAAAAAAACGAAAATTTTAATATCCATTGCAGTAATGCTTTTTATGATATGCGCGGTTAATGTATCTTTTGTTAAAGCAGAAAGCAAGGTAATTAAAGTAGGTTATATTGATTATCCGGGATTTATACAAAAGATGGATGACGGCTCGGCTATGGCGTAGAGTATCTGAATGAGATAGCTAAGTACAATAACTGGACATATGAGTTTGTGGAGAATACATGGGAGCAGACTTTAAAAGATTTAAAGAACGGAAAAATCGACATAATATGTCAGGCTCAGAAAACAGCAGAAAGAGAGAAAGACTATATTTTTCTAATTATTCTGTTGGAAGCGAGTTTACAATTGTATATGCCAATCTTAAATCTAATATTTATTATAAAGATTTAGAAGGTATGAATAACAAAAAAGTAGGCATGTTAAAAGACAGCTATCAGATGTTAACATGGACCAACTATGCTAACAAGAATAAAATAAAATATACACCGGTATATTATAATTCTGAAACAGAAATTGTTCAGGCCTTAAAGGATAACAAAATTGACCTTGCAGCAGTGGGAAGTATATCACTTCACAAAGGAATGAGAGTTGTTGACAGATTTAATCAGGAGCCTTTCTACATTGTGACAGGAAAGATGAATGGAAAATTTATGGCTGAAGTAGATAGGGCATTAGATGAAATTAGAAATGATTCTCCTTATTTTCAGCAACACCTTCAGGATAAATATTATAGTGAAAGTGCATATTCCAATCAGCCCCTTTTGACGAAAGAGGAAAATGAATATATTGAAAGATACAAGGAGATTGTGGTTGGATTAAAAGCTGACAGTATTCCATATAGCTATAAAGAGGCTCATAAGATTACAGGATTATTTAAAGGGGTTCTTGACCTGATGGGCGGAAAGTCCAAATTGTCAATTCGAATAGAATATGTAAGTGATCCGAAAAAGTTTCTGGAAGAGGGGACTAATAGATTTTACATAGGAAATTCATTGGGCTCAGGTGTGTCAACAGTAAAGGGGTAAGTATTGGCATTCTAACAATATTTTTAGCGTTGACCAGGTAATTGTAAAACGTAAGAATACTTCAATAAGCCAGGATAAAGTGTCAAGCGTAGCTGTGGTAAAAGATGCATTATATAATAGTCAGACTAAACTGTTATATGTAAACAGTGATGAACAGATTAAGAAATATGACAGCGTAAAAGAATGTATGGAAGCTGTCCGTACCGGAAAAAGTTGATTTTGCAATTAATGATATTTATTCAGTTAATTATTATATGCAAAGTAAACGTTATGCAGACAGTTTGGCAGCAGTCAGTGAGTATAATGAGTCTTCTGCATATTGTCTGTTAGCTTCAGCTCAGGTTAATGATATATTGAAATCTGTAGTAAACAAGCTGATTAGTTCTATTTCAGATGAAGAAATAGATAATGTTTGTGTTAAATATTCCAGCGGAATAAAATATAATGCTTCGCTTACGGAACGAATAGAAGACAATCTTGCTTTGATAATTCTGGGAATTGCAATTGCAATATTATTGATAGTTCTTGGATATGTTGTTATTTCAAAAAGACTAATGCATTAATTCAAAGCAAAGAAAATGAAATTCTTCGAAGAAAAGTAGAAATTGATAAGCTTACGGGCTTGTATAATATTGATATTTTCTATGAAAAAAGTTGCTGAAAGACTTAGAATAAGCGATGAAGAATTTTATATTATGAACATAAACATTAACAGATTAAAGGTTGTTAATGATATTTATGGCATAGAAGAAGGTGATGAGCTTATTAAGCATGTGGCTGACAGATTAAAGATGTTCAGAGATTCACAGACAGATGGAGACAATATTCTTCTTGCAAGAATGTCAGATGATAACTTTTTTGCACTTTTTGACTAAGGAACAGTACGATTTAATTAAGACTTTTGACTTGGTTGATGACTATCATTTGAAAATAAATATAACTGTGCGAACAGGGTTATATTTGGTTGATGATAGAACACTTCAATTAACATTATGTGTGACAGGGCACAGATGGCAACGGATACTGTAAAAGAAGGAATGAAGAAAGTTGGTATATATAGCAGACAACAGGGAGATCAGTTAATCTTTGAACAGAACATACTGAATGACATAAATGGAGCAATGGAACAGGGGCAGATTGTTATATATGTTCAGCCGAAATATGATGTTGTTCATAAAAAAGATTGTAGGCGGAGAATCGTTGGTAAGATGGTTACATCCGAAATTTGGAATGATACCACCATTTAAATTTATAACAGTACTTGAAAAGAATAATTACATAACAAGGCTTGATTATTATGTTTGGGAGAAAACGTGTCAGTTATTGCGTTATTTAAAGGATAAAAACGGAAGTGTACTTCCTGTTTCTGTTAATGTTTCAAGAGTAAATTTCTATACAACTAATCTGGTATCAAATCTTTTGAAACTGGTTGAAAAAATATAATTTGGAACCAAAGGATTTGCAACTTGAAATTACGGAAACAGTATATACTGAGGAAAAGCAGGTAATATATTCAATAATAAGTGAATTGCAGGAAGCAGGCTTTAAGATTTTGATGGATGATTTTGGAAGCGGTTATTCATCACTTAATATGTTAAAGGATGCGCCTATAGACGTATTAAATTGGATATGGCGTTTATGCGAAATTTGGATAATGAAAATGAAAGAAACAACATAATTGTTGAGTCTATTGTAGAATTGTCCAAGAAATTAAATATTTCGGTAGTAGTAGAAGGTGTTGAGTCAGAAAAACAGGTTAACTTCTTAAAATCAATTGGAGCAGAAGTGATTCAGGGATATTATTTCTCAAAGCCAATACCTACGGACGAATATGAAAAGTTAATAGAGGAATAATAAAAGAATAACAAAAGTACAGAACAAACATTCGATTTGCTCTGTACTTTTTTTATTATGAATGATATACTTGACAAGTAACAATACTAAGAAAAAGTAGTTGATAAATGATTTGGGTTTGAAAATACTCAAATATTGATTAGAGCTAATTGGGAGAAATCATATGGATCATTTTGAATTAGTTTCAGAGTATAAGCCTACCACCGGGGACCAGCCGCAGGCTATTGAAGAGTTAGTTGAAGGCTTTAAGAAAGGAAAACAATTCCAGACTTTGCTTGGTGTAACTGGTTCAGGTAAGACATTTACCATGGCGAATGTTATTGAACAATTAAATAAACCTACACTTATTATTGCTCATAATAAGACTTTGGCAGCTCAGCTTTACGGTGAGTTTAAGGAGTTTTTTCCCAATAATGCTGTGGAATATTTTGTCTCCTACTACGATTATTATCAGCCGGAGGCTTATGTTCCAAGCACAGACACATATATTGAGAAGGATTCATCAATTAATGATGAAATAGATAAGTTACGTCATTCGGCAACAATGGCTTTAATGGAGCGTAAAGATGTAATTATTATTTCTTCAGTTTCATGTATATATGGTTTGGGAGACCCAATAGATTACAAGAACATGGTTGTGTCTTTTAAGACCGAATACCATTAGAGATAGAGATGAGATTATTCATAAGCTTATTGAAATACAGTATGACAGAAATGATATGGACTTTAAACGTGGAACTTTCAGGGTTCGTGGAGAGAATCTGGAAATATTTCCTGCTTCGTATACGGATAGTGCAATTAGAGTTGAATTTTTTGATGATGAAATCGAGAGAATTTCAGAGATTGATGCTTTAACGGGTCAGATTAAGAACGAGCTTGAACATGTAGCAATATTCCCTAATTCTCATTATGTTGTGCCACCTGAAAAGATGGAGCGTGCCATTAAGGATATAGAGAAAGAGTTAGAGGAACAGGTAGCATATTTTAAATCAGAAGACAAATTAATAGAGGCACAGCGTATTGCAGAACGAACTAATTTTGATATGGAAATGCTAAGAGAAACAGGTTTTTGTTCAGGAATAGAGAACTATTCAAGACATATGGCAGGTTTGGAGCCGGGAGCCACACCTCATACATTAATGGAATATTTCGGAGATGATTTCTTAATAATAGTAGATGAGTCTCATATTACGATTCCACAGATTAGAGGAATGTATGCCGGCGACCAGTCAAGAAAGTCTACTTTAGTTGATTATGGGTTCAGACTGCCTTCGGCGAAGGATAACAGACCGCTTAATTTTGAAGAATTTGAAAGCATGATTGACCAGATGATGTTTGTGTCAGCTACACCTAATGTTTATGAACAGGAACATGAATTAGGCCGTGCAGAGCAGATTATAAGACCTACAGGATTGCTTGATCCGGAAGTTGAAGTAAGACCGGTTGAAGGACAGATTGATGACCTTATAACTGAGATTAACAAGGAAGTTGCCAAGAAGAATAAAGTTTTGGTAACAACTTTGACGAAGCGTATGGCTGAGGATTTGACAGATTATATGCGCGATGTGGGAATTAGGGTTAAATACCTTCATTCAGATATAGATACGTTAGAGAGAACTCAGATTATCAGAGATATGCGATTGGATGTTTTTGATGTTTTGGTTGGTATTAACCTTTTAAGAGAAGGTTTGGACATACCGGAAATTGCTTTAGTTGCAATATTGGATGCTGACAAGGAAGGGTTTTACGTTCAGAAACATCCTTATTCAGACTATTGGACGAGCTGCAAGAAATGCAGAAGGCCACGTAATAATGTATGCTGACAATATTACTGATTCAATGGATAAAGCTTTAACGGAAACTAACAGACGTAGAGAGATTCAGCAGAAATACAATAATGAGCACGGCATTACTCCAACAACTATTAAGAAGGCTGTTCGAGACCTTATTAGCATCTCCAAAGAAGTGGACAGAAAGATTAGCGACGTTGAGAAAGATCCTGAATCAATGGATTATAAGGAACTTAAAAAGCTTATCGAAAAGGTTAAGAAGAAAATGGAAAGAGCTGCAGCAGAGCTTGATTTTGAAACGGCTATTGAAATGCGAGATAAGTTGGCAGAATTAAGGAAGTTGCAGGAAGATAACTAAAAATCTATAACGGAATTTATTTGGAAAAGATATAAAATAACCAAATAACAAAGATAGAAAAAGATAGGAAAATAAAATGAAAGACAATAAAAAATATATTCATATAAAAGGTGCCAATGAGCATAATTTGAAAAATATTGATATTGATATACCAAGAGATGAATTTACGGTAGTAACAGGTTTAAGCGGTTCAGGTAAGTCATCCCTTGCTTTTGACACTATTTATGCGGAAGGACAAAGGAGATATATGGAGTCTCTGTCTTCTTATGCAAGACAGTTCCTGGGGCAGATGGAGAAACCACAGGTTGAAAGTATTGAAGGATTGCCACCGGCTATTTCAATTGATCAGAAATCAACAAACAAGAATCCACGTTCAACAGTTGGAACAGTAACAGAAATATACGATTATATGAGATTGCTTTTATGCAAGAGCAGGTATTCCACATTGTCCAAAATGCGGACGTGAAATAAAGAAACAGACAGTTGATGAAATGGTAGATCGTATTCTTATGCTGGAAGAACGTACTAAGTTTCAGATATTGGCACCTGTTGTAAGAGGAAAGAAAGGACGTCATGAAAAAGTATTTGAAAGTGCTAAGAAAAGTGGCTATTTGCGAGTAAGAGTTGATGGCAATATGTATGAACTAACTGAAGAGATTAAGTTAGAAAAAACATAAAAGCACAGTATCGAAATTATTATAGACCGACTTAGCATTCGTGAAGGAATTGAAAAGCGTCTTACAGATTCTGTTGAAAATGCTTTAAAACTTGGCAACGGACTGATGATAGTAGATGTTATTGGTGGGGAAGAGATGACTTTTAGTCAGAATTTTGCCTGCCCTGACTGTGGAATAAGTATTGACGAAGTACAGCCTAGAAGTTTTTCTTTTTAATAATCCCTTTGGGGCTTGTCCTGACTGTTATGGTTTGGGATACAAGATGGAATTTGACGAAGACCTTATTATTCCTGATAAGAGTTTAAGCATTAATCAGGGAGCAATTGTAGTATTGGGGTGGCAGAGTGCAAATGACGGAAAGAGTTTTAGTAATGCGATACTTCAGGCATTGGCTTTAAAATACAATTTTTTCTCTTGATACGCCTTTTGAGGATTATCCAAAAGAGATACATGATATTTTGATTTATGGAACAAATGGTGAAAAAAGTAGCCGTAAGATACAAGGGGCAAAGAGGTGTTGGAGTTTATGATATTGCTTTTGAAGGATTAATTAAAAATGTAGAAAGACGATATCGTGAAACAAGCGCAGAGTCAACAAAGGCAGAATATGAAACATTTATGAGATTTACGCCATGTGCAACATGCCACGGACAGAGACTTAAAAAGGAATCGTTGGCTGTAACTATTGGAGATAAGAATATTTATGAAATGACAGAAATGTCTGTAAGAGATTTGCGCCAGTATTTGGATGAATTGCAATTGACTGAAACTCAGCTAAAGATAGGAAAAGAGATTTTGAAAGAAATTAAAGGACGTCTTCAATTCTTAGTTGACGTTGGACTTGATTATCTTAGTCTTTCAAGAGCTACGGGAACTTTGTCAGGTGGAGAGGCTCAGCGTATACGTTTGGCAACTCAGATAGGTTCAGGCTTGGTTGGTGTTGCTTATATAATGGATGAGCCAAGTATTGGATTGCATCAGAATGATAATGATAAGCTTCTTGCAACGTTGAAGCATTTAAGAGATTTGGGAAATACTTTGATTGTAGTTGAACATGATGAGGATACAATGCGTGCAGCAGATTATGTGGTTGACATAGGTCCGGGAGCAGGAGAACACGGTGGACAGGTTATTGCTACAGGAACTGCAGAGGATATAATGAAAAATCCTAATTCAATTACAGGAAAATATTTAAGTGGAGAGATTAAAATACCTGTTCCAAAAACACGTAGAAAACCAAAAGGTTTCTTAAAAGTAGTTGGAGCCAAGGAAAATAACCTAAAGAACATTGATGTAAAGGTGCCAATTGGGGTACTTACATGTGTAACAGGTGTTTCAGGCTCAGGTAAAAGCTCACTTGTTAATGAAATATTATATAAGAGTCTTGCAAGAAAATTAAACAGGGCAAGAACAATTCCCGGAAAATGCAAGAAGATAGAGGGAATGGAGCAGCTTGATAAGGTAATAAATATTGATCAGTCACCAATAGGCAGAACTCCGCGTTCAAACCCGGCAACATATACGGGAATGTTCGATATGATAAGGGATCTTTTTGCTTCAACAACAGATGCTAAGGAAAGAGGTTACAAGAAGGGAAGATTTAGTTTTAATGTAAAAGGCGGTCGTTGTGAAGCGTGTTCAGGTGACGGAATTTTAAAAGTTGAAATGAATTTTCTTCCTGATGTATATGTGCCTTGTGAGGTTTGTCACGGTAAACGTTATAACCGGGAAACACTGGAAGTACGCTACAAAGGTAAGACTATTTATGATGTTCTTGAAATGACAGTGGAAGAAGCATTGGATTTCTTTAAGAATGTGCCTAGAATTTTAACAAGGTACAGACATTGTATGATGTAGGTCTTGGTTATTTAAAATTAGGACAGCCTTCAACAACATTGTCGGGTGGTGAAGCACAGAGAATTAAGCTTGCACAGAATTAAGTAAGAGAAGCACAGGAAAAACAATATATGTATTGGATGAACCAACAACAGGTCTTCATTTTGCTGATGTGCATAAATTAGTAGAGATTCTTCACAGATTAACAGATGAAGGTAATACAGTAGTGGTTATTGAGCATAATCTGGACGTAATAAAAGTGGCAGATTATATAATTGATATGGGACCTGACGGTGGTGACCGTGGTGGAACAGGTGTAGTTGCAGGAACACCTGAGCAGGTTGCAGAACATCCAACAAGTTATACCGGCAAGTATGTTAAGCAGATGTTAGAGAGACAATAGTCATTTTTTATAAAAAAACGATTCATAAAAATGTTTAAATAAAAGGGCATTTATGCAATGTTTATAAAGATGAAAAAGTGCTTAAACCCCTTTTAAAATAAGGGAAAATTGTGCTATATTGAACATACAAACAAAAACGTATTAAATACCTAAAAAGACTTCTACAAAGAAGTTAACGACCCACTTGTTGATGTCAACCTAATAACAACAGTATCTAAGTTTAGTGGTGAAAGGAGTTTTACCCAGTGATATCTGCTAACATGGCAATCAACGGAAGATTGTTTAAGTAGTGATTATTGGATGAGGTGTTACAAAGAATTGGATAGGATAGGAATTATTCAAGAATAACATCTTATGGTTAAGGTAGAAGTGAAGTCGAAGCAGTATATTGTGAAATATATTCTTACAACAGACATTGAAAAAAAGTCAAAGCAATGAACCCAAAGGGTAATCATCTTAACAGGTGGACCAAATAGTTGTTATGAAGCCGATTCTCCAACATATTCAAAAGAATTATTTGAATTAGGCGTTCCAGTGTTAGGACTTTGCTACGGAGCACAGCTTATGATGCATGTGTTAGGCGGAAAAGTAGAACGTGCAGATGTACGTGAATATGGTAAGACAGAAGTATTAATAGACAAGACTCAGTCAAAGATTTTTGCAGATGTTTCACCAAAAACTGTTTGCTGGATGTCATTTGATTATATATCACAGGTGGCACCGGGATTTGAAATCTCATCACACACAAAGGATTGCCCTTGTGCATCAGCAGAAAACGAAGAAAAGAAACTTTATGCAATACAGTTCCATCCGGAAGTACTTCACACACAGGAAGGAACAAAGATGTTATACAACTTCGTTCGTGGAGTTTGCCAGTGTTCAGGAGATTGGAAAATGGATTCATTTGTAGAAAGCACAATTAAGCAAATACGTGAAAAAGTAGGAAATGGTAAAGTATTATGTGCATTGTCAGGTGGTGTAGATTCATCAGTTGCAGCAGTAATGCTTTCAAAAGCCATTGGAAAACAGCTTACTTGTGTATTTGTAGATCATGGTTTGCTTCGTAAAAATGAAGGTGATGAAGTAGAAGCTGTATTCGGTCCTGACGGTCCATATGACTTAAACTTTATCCGGGTAAACGCCCAGGAACGATATTACAGCAAAGTTAGCAGGAGTAAAAGAACCTGAACAGAAGCGTAAAATAATTGGTGAAGAATTTATTAGAGTTTTTGAAGAAGAAGCAAAGAAAATCGGAGCAGTTGACTTCCTTGTACAGGGAACAATTTATCCTGACGTTGTTGAAAGTGGTTTAGGTGGCGAATCAGCAGTAATTAAGTCACATCACAACGTAGGTGGATTGCCTGACTGCGTAGATTTTAAAGAAATTATCGAACCACTTCGGGATTTGTTTAAGGACGAAGTAAGAAAAAAAGCCGGCTTAGAAATGGGTATACCTGAATATTTAGTATACCGTCAGCCTTTCCCAGGTCCGGGACTTGGAATCCGTATCATCGGTGAAGTAACAGCCGAAAAAGTTAAAATGGTACAGGATGCAGATGCAATTTATCGTGAAGAAATTGCAAATGCCGGATTGGATAAAACAATAGGACAGTATTTTGCAGCACTTACAAATATGCGTAGCGTAGGTGTAATGGGCGACGAAAGAACATACGATTACGCCATTGCAGAATCTTCGACTAATAAGTTACAATAGCTCTTCTTTTTGCTTGAAAAGCCGATAAAAAAGGAAATTTTAAGCCGGATAAAAAACAAATTATTTTAACATTGGTTACAAGAGTAAAAAGGAAGTTTATTAAAAGTATAGTGCCACTAACTCCTATTTGTAAAGTAAAAGGACTAAAGTAGAACTACGGTCAAACAAAAACAATTTAATCAAAAGAGAGAAAGGAGATTACAAATATGACAGACAAGATGTTTATGGAAGTTCAGGATGTAACAGAGATGTTAAATATTTCAGAAGGAAAGGCGTATGAAATTATAAGAATGCTTAACGCTGAACTAAAAGAAAAAAGGATATATCGTAGTTCGAGGAAAAGTAAATACAAAGTACTTTTTTAAGAAACTTATTTACAACGAGGAGTAGGAGGAAAAATGTCAGTTTACAAAGATGAAAAAAGAAACAGTTGGTATGTAAAGTTTCGTTATGTTGATTATTACGGAGTAAAGAAACAGACAACTAAACGTGGATTTGCAACAAAGAGAGAAGCAAGTGAATGGGAAACTGCTGAAAAGATGAAAAAAGAAATTTTAATCTTGATATGACATTTTCAAAATTTTATGAAATCTACGAGGCCGACGTAAGGCATAGGGTTAAGGAGACAACCTGGGAAAACAAGGAAACAATGGTAAAAGCGAAAATCATACCATTCTTTGGAGAAAGAAAAATGATAGAAATATCTGCAAAGGATGTAAGACATTGGCAGAAAGAAATGATTGAGTATAGGGATGAAAAAAGGAAAATCATATTCCCAGTCATATCTTGCAACATTACATGCACAGTTAAGCGCGATATTCAACCATGCTGTAAAATTTTATGATTTGAAGAACAATCCTGCAAAGATTGCCGGCAGTATGGGAAGCAAAAAGAGGAGGCAACATAATGTTTTGGACTCAGGAACAATATAAAGCATTTATTGAATGTGTGATGGACAAGCCATTATCATTTTATGGATTTGAAATGCTTTATTGGTGTGGATTAAGAATTGGAGAATTATTAGCACTAACTCCGGAAGATTTTGACTTTGAAAAGAAGACGGTTTCCATTACTAAAAATTATCAGGTGGTAAGAGGTGAAAAGCTAATATTAACTCCTAAAACTGCAAAAAAGTGTAAGGACAATATATATGCCGGAGTTTTTAAATGAAGAAATGGAAGACCTGATTAATAGTATGTATAAGCCTGACGGAAAAGAAAGAATATTTCCGTTATCAAAAAGATATTTTCAACATGAAATGGAAAGGGAAGTGAAATGTCAGGAGTACCGAAAATCAGATTGCATGATTTAAGACACAGTCATGTTTCACTTCTTATAAATATGGGATTTTCGGCATTGGAGATTGCAGAACGAATGGGCCATGAAAGTGTAAGAATTACATATCACTATGCACATTTGTTCCCATCAAAGCAGTTGGAGATGATTAATAAACTGGATGAAATTAAAGGAGAATTAGGAGATGTCTGATAGAAAATTGGATAGCAAAGGAAGATGGCGGAGCAGAGTAGTTGCATTTAGAGTTTCTGATGAAGAAGCAGAGTTATTAAACAGACTTGTAGACATATCAGGACTTACAAAGCAGGATTATTTAATAAAGAAAACAACAGACCATAAAGTAGTTGTAAAGGGTTCCATTCGTGTGTTTGGAGCCCTTAAGGCGCAACTTACATATGTATATGAAGAATTAAAAAGGCTGGATAAAGTTACTCCTAAAAATGATGAATTAATGGAATTGATTAAAGTAATTTCAATGATTCTTTTTTAAAGATAGAGGAAAACGAGAATCTAAAAGAGCAGCAGAGAGTGGAGAACTTTGAAAAGAAAATGGCAGAACAAAAAAAGACTTAAAAACAGCAGTATGGGAAACAGAAAGTTAAAAAGTTTTAAAGACGAAGGAGAGAGAACAAATGTGTAAAATAATAGCAATAGCAAATCAAAAGGGCGGAGTAGGAAAGACTACAACAACATTAAATTTGGGAGTTGGTTTAGCAAGAGAAGGGAAGAAGGTCCTTTTAATAGATGCGGATCCTCAGGGAAGTTTGACAATTAGTGTAGGTATAAATGAACCGGACCAGTTAGATTATACGCTTGCAAATGTGCTTATGGACATAGTAAACGAAGAAAAATTGCCAGCCAATAGAGGAATAGTTAAGCACGAAGAAGGGATAGATATATTGCCATCAAATATTGAATTATCAGGAATAGAAGTTTCTTTTTGGTAAATGTTATGAGTAGAGAATTGCTAATGAGAGAGTTTATAAGAGAAGTAGAAGATGATTACGATTATATTTTAATTGACTGTATGCCTAGTCTTGGAATTATTATAATTGATGCCCTTGCCTGTGCAGATACAGTATTGATACCAGTGCAGGTTTCATATCTACCGGTAAAAGGTTTACAACAGTTGATAAAGACAATCGCAAGAGTAAAAAAGACAGATTAATCCCAAACTAGAGATTGAAGGAATTTTGCTTACAATGATGGACTATAGAACCAATTATGCAAGGGACATTTCAACAGCAATCTATGAAACATATGCAACAAATATTCCAATATTTAAGAGCATAGTGCCAATGTCTGTTAGAGCAGCAGAAACGCCAATTAAAGGTACAAGTATATTTAAACATAATCCGAAAGGAAAAGTAGCACAAAGTTATGTGAAAGTTACAGAGGAGGTTTTAGAACATGGCAACAAGAGAGAAAATTAAATTAACAAGTTACAATGAATTACTTGGTGTAAACAACGATATGATTAGTGAAATAGATATAAACAAATTGCATCAATTTAAAGATCACCCATTCAGTGTGGTTGATAACGAAAAAAATGTTTGAGCTGGCTAAATCAATAGAGAACAATGGAATATTATCACCTTTATTGGTAAGACCTTTGGGCAATGGTGAATATGAAATAATTTCAGGGCACAGAAGAAAGAGAGCCTGTGAAATTGTAGGAAAGGAAAAAGTTTCAGCAATTATAAAAGATATAAGCCATGAAGAGGCTATACCACTTATGGTTGATGCAAACTTTCAAAGAGAAGATACATTACCAAGTGAAAAAGCAAAAGCTTATAAAATGAAAATGGAAGCCTTAGCACATCAGGGAAAAAGTTCAGATGAAATGTCATCGGCAAAACAGATAGGACAGTTGGCAGGAATTTCAGACAGACAGGTTCAAAGATACATAAGACTTACGGAACTAATACCAGAGTTAAGCAAATTGGTGGATGATAAACAAATAACATTTGTACTAGGTGTAGAGATTTCATTTTTAAAAACGGAATATCAACAATTAATTTATGAAAACATTTGTAAAGGTAAAAAGGTAAGTAAAGACAATGTACGGATGATTAGAGAAAATCAGGAAAATTTGTCATTAGAAGAGGTAAGTCAAATACTCTTTGCTGACAAGGCGAAGGTACAAAAAAGATATGCAATGTGACGCTTAAAGAAAAAAGTTGTCTGAATTTTTTTTGATTCGACTTACACAAAAAAAAAGAAATGGAGAAAATAATCTATTCACTGCTAAAGGAATGGAAGAAAGGAAAGGATTAGTGTATGGCATTTGAATATTATTATGGAAAACAAGCCGACCAATATAGTTTCATAAAAGTACCTAAATTGTTAGTACATGATAAGGCGTTCATTGGATTATCAGTGGACGCTAAGATGCTATATGGTTTGCTTTTTAGACAGAATGAGTTTATCTATGAAAAACGGATGGCTGGATGAAGAAAAAAACAGAGTTTATATTATTTATCAAATAAAAGATATTATGAGCGATATGAATATGGCAAGAGCAACAGCTGTGAAATATCTGCAGGAGCTGGTAGATTTTGGATTAGTTGAAAAAAGAAAAGAGGTTTGGGGCTTCCAAACATATTATATGTTAAAAGTTTTCTTGTGGAAAAAGAAAGCACAGAACAAGAAAAAACTTTGGGTGGAAGGTATACAAATACACCAGAAACACCGAATAATACACAGAAGTTCAACAATTATACTTCAAGAAGTTCAAAATTGAAACTCAGGAAGTTCAGAAATTGAACTACAAGGAGTTCAATAATTATACTTCCGGAAGTTCAGAAAATGAAATTCAAGAGGTTCAAGAATTGGACCCTAATAATACTAATATAAATAATACTAAAAACATTAATACTAATATCTTATCTTATCCGCTAACAGAAGGCGAAGAGCCAGATATGACAGGTGCAGATAATTGGACGCATAAAAAGGGCTTAGTACAACTATGCCTAAAGCAGATAGGATGGGATGCGATAAGAAAAAAAATCTGAATATGAACTTTATATGGAACTAATCAAAGATAATATTGAATACGATGCATTGAAAGAACGTTATCCACTTGATGCAGAACTTATCGATGGAATAGTTGAAATGATGACAGAAGTTACAGTTAGCACGAATGATTATATTGTCATAGCGAGCAATTCGTTTCCGAAGGAAGTTGTAAAATCAAGATTTCTTAAACTTAATTTTTCACATTTGGAGTATGTCATGAGTTGCTTTAAATCAAATACAACCAAAGTGAAAAATATCAAAAAATATTTGCTGGCATCATTGTTTAATGCACCATCAACAATGAATGGGTATTATACAGCAGAGGTAAATCATGATATGCCACAGTATGCACCTAGGGAGGTAAGGTTATGGAGAGAGCAAAAAGTTTAGTGGAATGCATAATAGCAATTATAATGTTTATATGCAGAGTGACAATTGCAGTACTGAGAAGTTTGCTAAAGATATTTTTAGTATTGACTATAGCAGTATTTAAAATTGTGTTTTCTTTAATAAGAGTTGTAGAGTATAATTAAAGACAGTTATTTATAGCTTGGGAGGTTTGACAAATGATAAAAAAATTAAAAAGAACGCTGATAGTTGTGGGGATGTTTGTTTTGATGATGGGAATTGGTACAAATATTCAGGTAAAGGCTGATACTTTGGGACAAGTAAAATCAATAAAAACAAAAACTAATTATAGGTATTATAAAGGCATAGTTAGTGCCAAGGATATGAGAAAAAAGAAAATTAAATACAAATATGGAATTAAAGCTTCATGGAAAAAGGTGAAGAATGCAAATGGATATGAGATATATGCTTATGGTGTTGCATCAAAGAAGTGGAGAAAAATTAAAGATACAAAAAGACAAGTTATGTATTCACCAATTTATTAGAAAAGGACAAATTTAAATTTAAAGTACAAGCTTATAGAAAAATAAATGGAGAAAGAGTTTACGGTAATTGGTCAAAAAAGAAGACAATAAAAACAAATTCGGCACTTTATAAGATAAATAACAACTTTAAATTGCCGGGAAAATATTATGACAGATATGCAGCAGAACAGGCTTTTGTATTGCAGAATGAATATAGAAAAAGTGCTGGAAAACAAAGTATCGTTTGGTCGGATGTTTTATACGAAATATGTAAAGCAAGGGCAAAGGAACTTGTTAATGATTTCAGTCATAATAAATTTATAAGTACATCGACAGAGTTATTAGAAAAAAAGTATGGACTAAAAGATGGTGGAATACCATATGAGGGAGACGATGGTTATATACATTATCATATGTATGCAAATGCAGAAAATATTGCAATGGGGTATTATACATATAAGTCTGCTATGGAAGGATGGAAAAGTAGCCCGGGACATTATAGAAACATCATAGATGAAGAACACAGAGCAGGTGCCATTGCTTGCTATAAACAAGGTGGAAACACATATTGGGTAGCAATATTTGGTGGAGTGGATTTAGATAAGGAAATAAAAAGTAATTAAAAATAACTTTGCGACATAATGTCGTGAAGTTATTTTTTGCTTTTACACTCCTGCTGAAATATAAATTTAATTTTAACAGTATGACTTTTAGGTGAAAAAGATAATCAATGTTAAAATATGATTGTCAGTAACCGGGAATGACAAAAACAAATTAATAGATTAACGCCAAGATGAGCTCATTATATGTGAGTTTTATTCTTGGCGTTTTTTATTTTATCAGGAGGAAAGTAAATGTTAGATAAATTAAAAAGAATTACAGCAACAATATTAGCAATAGCAACAGTGGTAACATCAATTCCTATAATCAATGTTGCAGCAGCAGGCAATGGAGAGAAGAAGCAGGCAGGTATAGTAACTCTTGGAAAACTTGGAACAGTAAATATCGGATCAAAGAGTGAAAGTGGAACATGGGTAAAAACATTAGTGGATGGAAATGATGTGTTTTGCTTAGATTTAGGAAAGGCATGTCATACCGGATACACCTATATTGCATCCAACAGTACAATATCAAGTGATAGTTCTAATAAGAAAAAATGCTTTGGAGGCTAAAATAGGATATTGGTATGATCAAACAAAAACGCGTTCAAACAAGGCATGGGTGTATGCACAGTGTCTTATATGGGCTGTTGAAGAAGGAATTACAAGTGAAACCGGATTAAAGGATATCATTAAACAAGTTAAAAACAATACAGGATATTATGCAAATGACAGCCTGTATGCTGATATTTTTGAAGGCACAAGTGTAGTTAAGTGTACAATTACAAAATGGAAATACAGCGGAAAGACTGATAGCGATGAAGTTCAGGAACTAATGGAAATTGTAGGAAACAAAAAAGAATACAAGTATACACCTATTAGTAAAAAAGACTATTACCGTCAGAGAATTACATTACAAAAGTGTGATGAAGATGGAAAAGAACTTCCGCAGGTTACTTTTAGATTTACAGCAAAGAATATAAAGCAGTTGTATTCTTATCAGTACAATGGTTGGGGAGATTCTGTTAAGGAAGATGTAGATGATGATGCTAACAAATTTAGTCAGGAAGTAAAAACAGATTCTAAAGGAAAAATCGTATTTCGTTTTACATACGAACTAAATTCTAAGAGTTATTATTATGTAGCAGATGAAGAGTTAAAGGATATGTCATCAAGTGATAAAAAACAAATTAAGGACGAATTAGATGATGATAAGGGATATGATTATGCATCAGATTTGTCAAAAGCAGGAGCAGAAAAGTTAATAAAGAATGACATCAATGACCAGATGGATGATATCTCAAACAATTATGTAATTGAGGAAATCTCATCAGGTAACAACAACATTCTTACATCATTTGTTGTTGGCTCTGGTTCAAACAAGATTACAAGCCAGTCATCAAACAAGGTTACAGTAACACTTACAAAGGCTGATTCATGGAAGAAGAACAGTGATGGAAAGTGGCCCGAGACTGCAGAAGAGTCATACAGTAATTATAGACTTGCATACAAACCAGTTCTTAAGGACAAATACAAGAAAAAAGTAAAATGACTGTGTGGAAAAAGGATTCTGAAACAGGCAGTACACCACAGGGAGATGCAACATTGGAAGGTGCAGTGTATGGAGTATATTCAGATGCAGCATGCACAAAACTTGTAAAGTCATACAAGACCAATGCCAAGGGTACATTTGAAACAGACTATTACAGATGTGGTGTAAACATGTACTTAAAGGGAAATTACACCGCCTGAAGGCTACCTTAAAAATGACAAGGTATATACAATCACAAAAGACGGTCAGCAGTTTACAAATGAGTATAATTCTGCAGAAACACAGGCTGATGAGGACGTGGTAAAAAGGTGACGTGGCAATTATCAAGGGAATGGGTAATGGAAAGCCGGGAATTGTTTCACCTGAAAACAGTGCACAGTTCCAAATTTATCTGGCAAGTGCAGGTTCATATGAAAAGGCAAAGGCTACCGAAAAGAGACATTCTTACAACAGACTTAACTGGTTATGCCCAGTCAAAGAAAATACCATACGGAACATATGTGGTTCATCAGACTGTTGGAGCTACAAACACTGAAAAGTGTCCTGACTTTTACGTGAATGTGAAGGAAAACGGAAAGACATACAAGTATCTTTTAAACAATCCGAATTCAACGCATATCTAAAAATTGTAAAGAAGGATTCAAAAACAAATCAGACAGTTTTAAAGGCTGGAACAACATACCAGATTTACAAAGTTGATAAAGATGGTAAGGAAACTCTTGTGACACAGACACACAGCAATGGAAATGCAATTGAGGTTGTGGACAGATTTGTAACAGATGAAACAGGAGAAATCATTACCTATGAGAAATTGAAAGCCGGCACATACAGGGTTTATGAAATCGAAGGACCCGAAGGATACAGGGTGAACAGACAGCCGGTAATGGTTGAGATTAGCAGTAACTCATACAAGACAATGGTGGACAAGCTTGGTAAGGAATATCTGTATGCAGAGTGTGAGTACTATAATGATGTGACTTACGGAAAATTTACAATAAATAAAAGAGGTCCTGAATTATGCAAGAAGGAAGATGAAAGCAATTCAGAAGAAAGTAAGGCAGATAAAGATGAGGTAAGTAATAATTCAGTTGCCATAGAAAACAATGGTGAAAGCGAAATAACATCAGGTTCATTTAATCAATTTAACTACAAGGATACATTGCTAAACGGTGTTGTGTTTGAACTTACTGCAAGAGAAGACATCATGTCACAGGATAATCAGGGAACAGTATTGTTTGAGAAGGATTCAGTTGTTGCAAAAATTACAACAGGTGAAAAGGCAGAGTTTACAAATGATTGCAATGGTATCTGTGGTTACGTGTTAAACGATGACGGAACAATGACACTTAATGTTCCACTTGGAGAATACACTTTAAAGGAAGTAAAGACAAAGTATGGTTATGTTCTTCCAGAACAGTCATCCTGGGACTTAAGTTTTAAATGGAATAACAAGTATGATGAGTATGTGTTTGGTATTTCTGAAAACTCAAAAGATGGAAAGATTGACATACACAATGACATGGTAAAGACAGACATTACACTTGAAAAGCAGGATTCAAAGACAAATGAGCCTGTTGGAAATGCAAGATTTGGATTTTATTCAAGGGACAACATTTACGATAAGAATGGGAATGTGATTGTTGCTGCAGGTGAAAAGATTGCAACAGTAACAACTGACAAGGAAGGAAAGGCGAAAATCCCATTTGATGTACCTGTAATGGATGAAGGTTATGGAAAGACGGAAGGCAACTTAAATTCAGGAGATTATTATTTCCTTGAAGAAAGTGTTAGCGACAGTTATTACATTAACAGGGAAAAACATCCGGTACATCTTGAATACAAGGATCAGGAAACTGCAGTTGTATCAGCAAAGGCAGTGGTTAAGGAAGAACAGACTGAAACTGTAATCAGCAAAAGGATGATTGCATCATCAGTTGAGATTAAGGACTGCCATTTGAAAATCAGTGATGAAAACGGTAACGAAATCGTAAGCTGGATAACAGGCGACATTTCATCAGTTAAGTTAAATGAAAAGATTGATGAGATGGGATATGATAACGTTCGTGTAGAAAAAGGTGACGGTTATGCAGTTAAGATATATGGCTTACTTCATGACAGGGAATACACATTAACAGAAACAAAGCCAGCAGATGGTTTTGCAACTGCAAATGACATTATCTTTAAACTCGTGGAAAGTGGTGATGAAAATGCAAAGACAAGGGTACTTATTAAGAATGGTGACAGATTCACTGAGAATGTTGACAATCAGGTGGTAATGTATGATGACACAACAAAGATTGAATTTTCAAAGACAGACATTACCAATGGAAAAGAACTGCCAGGATGTCACATGCAAGTAACTGATAAGGATACAGGAAAGGTAATGGATGAATGGGTTTCATCAGAACAAAGTCATGTGATTGAAGGAAAGTATGCCGTGGGAAAAAACTTATGTTTTAACAGAAACAAAACCAAGAGACGGATACGCAACAGCAACAAGTGTTGAGTTTGCAGTAGCAGACAATGGAGATATCCAGAAAATAAATATGGCTGATGACACAATTAAGGTTGAATTCAACAAGATTGCATCAGACACCAAGAAACAGCTTGGTGGTGCAAAGTACAAGGTATACGACAGCAAGGGCAAAAAGGTGTATGAGTTTACAACCGGAAAGAAAGCAGAATTCATAGAAGGCATGTTTAAGGTAGGAGAAACCTACACATTTAAGGAAGTGGATGCACCAGAGCATTACAAGGCTGCAAGGAATAAGAAAATAAGAATTAAGGACACAGGAAAGGTTCAGAAACTTACAGTTACAGATGAAAGAATACCAGTGGTACCTGACACACCACAGACAGGCATTAATGGAAGGACTGCAGGAATGGTGGTTTCACTTATTTCATTATTACTTGCACTTGGATGTTTTGCATGCGTAAGAGCAAAGGACAAGTCAAAATACAATTTCAAAAAGGAGAAGGACGATGAAGAGGAGAATTAAAATATCTCTGATACTTCTTTTTAGTGGGGATGGCTGTGATTACAGCTGTCCCTTTTTAAAGGAAAAAAAGAGCAGAGAGAAAGTATGAGAATGATTTTAAGAACATACAGGAGAGCGTGACAGAAAAGAAGTCTGATGTAAATGGTCTTGTAAAGAAAAAACAAGGACTGCATAGGTTATGTTCAAATACCGGGAACCACCATAAGTTATCCTGTGATGCAGACAAAGGACAATCCGGATTTTTTATTTAAATCATGATTTTAACAGGAATTACAGTTTTTATGGAACACCATATTTAAGTGCATACTGTGATGTGAATAAATCAGACAATCTGATTATTTACGGACATAACATAAACGGAGGAAAAATGTTTGGAGCACTGGAACTGTATAAAGATAAGGAATTTTTAATAAGCACAGAAAGATATATTTTACAACAGATAAAAAGAGGGAGTATGAAGTGTTTGCAGTGATGTGTGTTAACATACATAAGTTTGAGTACTGGAAATTTGTTATGGCAAGGGATGAGAAAGAGTATGACGAGTTCGTTGACAAGGTGGAAGAGCATAGTTTGTGGAGAAAGAGGAATAAACCCAAGTATGGGGACCAGATGTTGATGTTGTCTACTTGTGATAATGAGAAAGGGGATGATTGGAGAATTGTGGTTATAGGAAAAGAAATATGGCATTATGGTAATAGGGATGTTTAGTAATAATAGAATTTATATTATAATAAAAGTACGCTCGTTTGCGTACAATGATAATAAAAAAAATATGCTATAATTATTTTGAGGTACGAATTATTGAAAGAATTTGCAAACAACTTAAAGAAACTTAGAAAAGAAAGAAATATGAGCCAAGTCCAGTTAGCTAATATATCTGGCATTTCAGTTAAAACAATACAGAATTATGAACAAGATAGAAATGGTATGGCCCCTACACTTCCCAATCTTATGATGTTGGCAGATATTTTCAGTGTTACGCCTAGCTATTTATATTATGGAGGAGATAAAGAGATGTATATGGATGATTTATTATTTGAACTTGCACAGTTGTCTACTGAATCAATAAAAGAGATTCATGACAGTGAAGCAAGCGGGGTAGTTTACCGAAACTATCTATTTCTAATGCTATTATCAATAAAATTACATATAAATGGAATAAAGATGTAGTTTTACCTAAAAAGAGGATTTTATAAATCTTATGTAGAGCAAACTATTATAAGATATGCACAAAACCGGAAGTTTTGGAAAGAAAAATTTGAATTAATTTAAGCCATATATTTAGAGCAACATTGGAAAAGCAAATATCCATTCAAGATGATATTTTTAATATATCATTTAATTACAAGAGGTAAGACATATGGATAGGAAAACAATAATAGCAGAAAGTCTTAACTATATCGAGAACAACATAAAGAATAAAATAACCGTTGATGAAATCGCTAGTAATGCAGGATATACGAAGTTTTATTTTTCAAGACTATTTAAACAAGAAATGAATGTCTCAATTATGGAATATGTCAGGGAAAGAAAAATGATATATGCAACTAGAGAAATATTAAATGGAACAAAAATTCTTGACGTGGCAATTGAATATGGTTGGGAATCGCATAGTGGATTATTAAAGCTTTTAAAAGTTATTATGGTTTTTCACCTTCGCTCTTGTATGCAATGAAATTAGAAATAATGCATTTTGGAGGTGGAGATATGAACAATTGTAACTTTTATAAAATAATGGATGAACATTTATCAAAAGAAGAACTGTTCAAAGTATTGCACGAAAAAATGGTAGAGTATGGATATGATAATCAAAAACTAAATAAGGTCTACAATTTCTGTCAGAGTATATATGGAGACAGAAAAAGATATTCGGGAGATGACTATGTAACGCATTTATTAAATGTATCTTTGTTGCTCGTACAAATGGAAGCGGAAGAAAGTGTTATTTATGCAGGAATGTTTTGCGATGTTTTTAGAAAAAACTAATATAGCAATTGATGAGTTAAAGGAAAATTTGCCTGATAGTGTGGTGCAGATTTTAATGAGATTAAAGAACTATGATATTGGAAAAGTAGGTCTCGAAGATGAACAATGTGCTGTTATAAAGATTGCAGAACGACTTCATAACATGAGAACTATAGAGTATATGGAAGAGCGTGAGAGGCAGAAAAGAGCAAAAGAAACAATAGCAATATTTATGCCTGTTGTAAAGAAATTGCAAGATGACAAATTAATAAGTGAGTTAAATGAGATTTCGATAAATTGTTTAAAATAGGAATTATATGCAAGTCGGTTTTGTGAATTCAAAACCGGCTTTTTCTTTTCAATAGCTAAATGTATATGATAATATTATAAAAGGAAAAAAAGCCGTGAATCTAAAAATAAGTAGAATTGCATAGTATTTGTAATATCAAATACTATTTGGAGAAATAATATGTTAGGAAAGATTGTAAAAGTTACGGTTGATAGACCAATGGGGACATATCACCCAAAGCATAAAGATATTTATTATCCGATAAATTATGGATATATCGAAGGAATAATGGCACCTGATGGAGAAGAACAAGATGCTTATATATTGGGTGTAAATAAACCGGTTGAAGAATTTACAGGGAAAGTAATTGCGATAATTCATAGGTTAAATGATGTTGAAGATAAATGGGTTGTGGCACCAGAAGATGAACTATATTCTAAAGAGCAGATAGAAGAACAGGTACAGTTTCAGGAGAAATATTTTGAGTATGAAATATTATGTGAGAAATTGAATGGTTAATATGTTTCCTTGATGTTATTTCAAAATAGGAGCAATGCTACTTATTAGAATGTAGTCGTTGATTATTGTCTAATCAGCATAATAAATTTGTTTTTAGTTAGGAGAAAATGATAAAGTGATTAGGTTAGCAGAAGAAAAAAGATTTCTTACAGTTAGCTCATATGAGATGGGAACATAAAAAAGAAGATGATGCTACATATGGTGAGGATAATATCACAGGAATAGATGGTTATGAATTCATAGAAGAATATGTAAATTTTTTAAAAACAGAGAGTGTATATAAAATATTTATAATGGAAAAGAATGAACAGATAATTGCAGCAATGTTTGTAACAATGATTAGAAAAGTTCCAAAACCTAATAAAAAAGAATCATATATAGCATATTTGACAAATGTATACACTTTAAAAAGAGTACAGAAATCAGGGAATAGGAACAGACATATTATCTTACATAAAAATTACCTGAAACAAAACAGATGTGAAAATATTATTGTATGGCCAAGTGATAAGGCCATTGATTGGTATACAAGGAATGGCTTTAAATCGGAAAATGAAATTTTAGAATGTGAATTATAGGATGGTTATTTATATTTAGATAGTCGTAAGTTGTAATTTATAAAGGATATATAATAGATGAAGTTATGTATAAATTGGATTGTGGAGGTTAAAAAGTGAAAGATTTTATATTTGTTACTGGGGCTAGTGGAGTGGGCAAAACTACCTTGCGTAACGGATTGCTTGTGCACTATAAAACAACCTGTGTAGAGCAGCATATGATACCGGAGTTCATTTCACGGGATGGTACAGAGCCGATGACAGGAGAACTAGAAGAGCTTACTTGTTGGGAAAATCAAGTTGCAATGCTTATGTATTTTCGTAAACTTGGTTATAAAAATATAATCGCTTCTGATATTGACGATTTAAGAACCGCAGATATTCCTATTGTTTTTAAAGGAACTGATTATATTATAGTTAAGCTTATATCAAGTGATTTAAGCCAGATTCAGAAACAGATGAAGAATCGTCCGAATAATGGGCTTATAGATTATGAATTGCAGGAAAAGATGAATGATAAAAATATCAAAAGAAAGCCTCTTATCAATGAAGTGGAAATTGATGTTGCAGGAAAAACAATAGAGGAAGTATTTGAACAAGCAGTAAATATTATAGAAGCAACATGTTCAAAATTAGAATATGAATATGAAAAACCATCTAAAGATTTGTTTTACTCTTGGGTTTTTGCAAATGGATTAAGATGATTTTTAGTGCCCTCGACGATGATAAGAATTTAAACGGACAGGTAAATTTTAAAATGATAGAAAATATTAAATATGGAAACTTAGAAACTGCAATGGAATATTGTAAGAGAAATCGAACAGAGGAATGGATACAACAATTCCTTCGTTGTGATGGACATAATGTTGCGTTAGCAGATGGATTGTTAATAGAAGAGCGATTCTATACAGGAATAGTTCAGTTTGATATTACTTTATTACATAATATTAAAAAGAGGGCGCTCCAGAGTATTTAAGTAAAAAAGATGATATAGATTATTTTTTTAGTATAGTTGATGAGATGGTCGAGTCTACAGCTTATTGGAATCCACCACCACCCAAAAAAAATTCCGATTTGTAAGAGGAGAAAAAATGGAAATAGAGTATCAATTAGGAACAAAAAAAAGATTTGGTTCACTCAAATTATTTGTGTACTTTAATTGTAAGTATGTAAGTGGTAGCTATTATGCTACAAGTACAATATAAGAAAGGAAGATAAATAGATGGAAAAAAATTTTTTATGTAGCTGTTAAAGCATTAGTATGTTATGGAAGTAAGTTTTTGTTGATTAAACTACTACAGAGGCAAGAGGAGATTATTATCATTGGGAATTCCCAGGAGGTAGATTAGAATTTGGAGAATCTCCGATGCAAGCCTTAAAAAGAGAAATAAATGAGGAAACAGGTCTTGAAGTTGAAAAGTTAATACTATTAAATGCATGGAATTCTTTTAAAGATGAATGCACAGAGATAATAGGATTAACTTATATATGTACAACAAATGGAGATAATGTGATGCTTTCAAAAGAACATAGCGATTATGAATGGGTTACATATGAAGAAATGAACGATTACAATTTGGTGAAAGGTATGAGTAGACAATTGGAAGAATTGAATCGTAATTATATAAATAAGTACATAAACGATAATATTGGAAGGGTTTATGAAATATATGTTAATAACTCAAAATAATAAGTCAAAAGCCTTTGATAAATATAGATTATATTCATGTATTGTATAAATATTTGTTTCTACATGAGCAAATTTATCAATTGATAGAAATTACAAAGGATCATATAGAAAAAATTTATTGTGTATTGGTTCCCAAGAGTCTATTTGGATTATACAACTAAAGAGATTCAAGAAATTGTTAGAAATACTAGGATATACATTGAGTGGTGTTTGGATAAAACTAATAATGATGATATCAAAAATATTAATTTTAATGTTCTTGAAGCGGAATTATTAAAGATACAAAAAATCATCAAAAATAGCATTAATAAAAACAAAAATTGATAGACCTAAAGTGATGGGAAAGAGAAGCATATGGTTGGAGCCGGAGGAAGAAATTCAACAAGAGTGTGAAATTGTTAGTTCATGGTTTCAATTTATAGAAATTAATTCAGATATATGCATTTTAAAAAATATAAAAAATAACAATATTTATTATATAGACGAAATTAATCAAATTAAAGAGATAGGGTTAGAAGATGAAATCATAACATTAGAATTATATAGGGGGAAAAAAAAAAAAAGCGACAAATTTTGGAAAATAACAAATATTGGTCTTATTTATTCGAGAAAAGCAAAGAAATATCTATTAATGTAGTTAAAGTTTATTATGTTATAAAAAATATTTGTACAAGAGTTATCGAATAATAGAAATGATTGTTTAGAAAATAGTTTTATCATCTAACTGTAATTTCCCACAAAATTTAACACTCATACTTTTAGGTAATTTCACATCTCCATGATATTATATATCTATCAGAAGCCTAGGACTGATACATAACAATTTAATAAGCAAATTAAGAAACGCCAAGAATGAACTTAGTGAGTTAAGTTCATTTATTGGCGTTTTTATTTTTGCAAAATTTATATTAGCAGGAGGAAGACAAAATGATGAATTACGAAGAATTCAAACAGAAAGTTCAGAATGAATTTAAAAAATTATCTTGGAGAGGAATACAATGACGCAGAAGTATTTATTAGAGGGGTAACAAAGGTTAATATGCAGGTAGATCAGATGACATTGCTAAATCTTCCGGGAAATGATTTTGCATCACCTTCAATATCATTGCAGAGCATATTTGAAAATTATGAAAAAACAGGTGACTTTGAAGGTGTTATGGAAGCATTAAGCGAAACTTTTAAGGAGGCTATTGAAGGCTTTGAAAAGTCACCATTAAACAATGGATTAGATTTTAGCAATGTAGATAAAAATATTATTTTTACATTAGTAAACGCAGAGCAGAACAAAGAACTTCTTGAAAATGTTCCACATAGGAAATTTGAAGATTTGGCAATTATATATCGTTGGAATGTAGGAGTGGACAGTAATGGTTTATACACAAATATAGTGACTAATGAATTTGCTGAGAAAATTGGAAAAAGTGAAGAAGAATTATATGGACTTGCAAAGGAAAACACTAATAGGATTTTCCCGTCAGAAGTTAGAAATATGGCTGAAGTTATAAGTGAAATTATTTTTGGAGAAGATGGTGAGTTAATGCCGGAAGATGAAGAGTTCAGAAATATGATGACAGAAACACCTGATGACAAATCAATGTACGTTATTACAAACAAGTCAAAATTGTTTGGAGCGGCAGCAATGCTTTATGAAGAAAATTTATATGATCTATCACAGCAGCTTGATTCGGACCTTTATATATTGCCATCATCTACGCACGAGGTGATTGCTATTAGTGACAAGTTTGGAGATGCCAATGAGCTTGCAGATATGGTTTATGAAATCAATATGGATCAGGTAGACCTTAGTGACAGATTGTCAAATCAGGTTTACCACTATGATAAAGAAGCAAGAACATTAAGACTTGCAACAAATAAATTTGAAAGAACAATCTCTGATGATATTAAGGAAAAAACACCGGAAATTGAAGAGGGAAAGGCTAGGTAGAAAAATGGATAAAAAAATCGAGGTTAAAGAAATTGAAGATGTGATTGAAATAATTAAGAACACATTACAAGGCTTAAAGGAAGATGAGGAAGTATATATAAGCGTTGAGGTGATAAAACATGGAAAAAACAAAGTTGAATAAAGTATCTATTAGATTGATAAATGATGCACCACTTGTATCAGATGAACAACTTGATACGCCTAAAAAGGCAGCAAAAATTGTAGGTGATTTTATTAGAGATATGGATAGAGAAGTACTTTGTGTTGTTAATTTTAATTCAAAACTGCAACCGATAAATTTTAATGTGGTAAGTGTTGGAACAGTCAATCAGTCATTGGCTGTTCCAAGGGATATATTAAAATCAGCAATACTTTCAAATGCAACAAACATAATGATTCTGCATAATCACCCAACAGGAATTTTAACTCCTTCAACAGAAGATATAAAAACAACGTCAAAACTGATTGATACTTGTGACATGATAGGAATTCCACTTTTGGACCACATTATTGTAGGTCCCAAAAGAGATGAATTTTTCAGTATGAAAATGAAGGAAGTTGTTAAGTTTAACAAAAGTGTAAATTATGAGGTTAGCCTAGAATTCTTAAAATTTAAAGAGCCTAATTTAAATCAGCTGACAGAGAAAAATAACAAATTAGCTAGATAGAGGTTTTAGGATACCTCCTAACAAGAATGCATTTGTAGCTACAAATGCGTATCTTTGCAATATACAAATCCACAACGCATCGTCCGGAAATATAGAGAAAAAAAGAAGGTGATTACATTGAAAAAAGAAAAACAAGGACGTAACAAAGAGGGTACGTCTTACGGAAAATGAATGCAAAAAAATCATGAGGGAAGCAGGAAAAAAGAACATGAACTTTTCTTCCTATGTGAGATATGCAACAAAGTTGGATAAAAATATGGATCCGAATTCATAAAAGCAATTTATAAACTTGCCAATGAAATCAACTACATAGGTCACAACATTAATCAGGTAGTAAAGAATAATAATAGTGGACTGTATTCAGAAATTGACAAGGCAAGATTAATGGAATATATGAGAATTTTGAATGAGAAAGTGGAAGCTCTTTTAAAGGAAAATGGCCATAAGCAAAATTCTTCATATTAATCCACATATGAATTCTGAAACATATCACTTAAAAAACCGGATTAAATTACATTACAAAAAAGTGAAAAAACAATGAATGGATTATATGTGGGCGCTGTCAACTGCATGGTAGAAAACGCATATGAGTGTATGAGAAATACAAAGGAAATATATGGGAAAACTGACAAGAGGCAGGCATATCATTTGATTATTTCATTTGAGGAAGATGAAACAAATCCGGATACAGCATTTGAGATTATAAAGGAGTTTGTTAATAGGTATTTGGCAGATAATTATGAGGCGGTATATTCCGTTCATAATGACACCAATCACATTCACGGTCACATCATCTGGAACAGCGTGAGGTTCACGGATGGATACAAATACAGATATGAAAAGGGAGACTGGGAAAGACAGATTCAACCTTTGGTAGATGAAATATGTGAGAAACATGGACTTCACACTTTGGAAAGAAAAACAGAAAAATGACAATGAAAAACAGTGGGATGAATATAAAAACGGACCTTTTGTATGGAATGAACAGATAAAGAGATGTTGATGAGTGCATAATCGCAGCAACAGACTTTAATATGTTTGTGCAAATGATGGAAGAAAAAAGATTATGAGATAAAGCATGGCAAGTACATTTCGGTAAAACCAAAGGGAATGGAAAGGTTCAGGAGAATTAAAACCTTAGGAGAAGATTATTCTGAAGAAAAGATTAGAAAAAAGAATATCTGAAAAAAGTATGTCAAAATATAAACCTGTAACCGTGCAAAAACATTAAGGATAAAAAGTTACAGAGGACATGTAAAAAAGAAGAAACTTAAAGGCTTGCAGAAACAGTATTTTGCTATGCTTTATAAGTTAAAGAAAATTAGGAAACAATCATATTCCAATAACTATAAATATAAGGATGACATTAAAAAGTTGAACATTTTGCAGAAACAATATTTATTTCTTTCACGTTATGACATAAAGACAATGGAAGATTTAGAAGAATCACAGAATCTGATAAAGGCAAGGATTCAGACAACAAACAAGGCAAAAAGATTTTGGTTGAGGAGAATCAAAAACATAAGGAAATCTTTGAAGCAGTAAAAATAATTAAAAAGGAAAACAGGCAGCAGTTTTTTATAAGTTAGGCGACAAGACCTTTGAGAGGCAAAACAATCTTGTAGAAGAAGCAAAGAAAGTATTAAAACACAATGACATTACATATAAGGAAGCTGAAAAATTGGAAGCATACTATCAAGCATTAATTGATGAGTGTAATAAAACAGTTAAGGCATTGAAAAATGATATGAGGACGTCTTATGCAATTTTGAAGGACATTAAATATAGGGCAAAAAAGGAAACTTTACGACACGATGTCGCAAAGCGGGAAGAACAGGAAAAGATAACTTCCCGACATGATGTCGCAAAGTGAAAAGAATAGGAAAAAGACAACTTTGCGACACAATGTCGCAAAGTAGGAAAGGAGGCAAAAATGAATCAGGATTTTGAGTATGCATATAAAAATGCAAAGGATAAAAGAAAAAATCTGAAAGAATAAGAATAGAAAAATAGAGAAACCAAAGGAAAAGTTTGGTTTGCTGAAAAAGATATTTCTATCAAAGAAATATAACGACAGTCTTGTAAAGAAGCTGTCAGCAGGGGAACTTACGGTTGCACAGCTAAAGCAGATTAACAGGGCAATCAAGAGTGGACTTTCAGACAGGCAGCTTAACTCAATAATAAACAGTAAGAAGGATGTAGGCAGGATGGCAGTGATAATAGACATTGCCATAAATGTTAATAAGATGAGCGAGAAGGAGGCGAAATGTTAATGGCAGATGAAATAATGGAAGCAATACAAATGCTAAGATTTGGATATGACGGCATAAAACTTGGTCTTGATGTGACGGGCTCATCCATAAGAGAGGCAAAGAATCTTACCATATTCATAGTGGGACTATTAAATCACGAAAAGACACAGGGAAAGACAAGCCTTAGGAAAATGCTTAAGAACAGCGGAAATCTTCAGGTATTGCAGATAAAGGAAAATGATGTAAGGGAGTTTGAAAAAATGGCAAAGAAATATGGCATTTTATATTCCAAGATGCCTGACATAAACAAGGGTGACGGAATGACAGAATACATATTTCCTGTAGAGGCAACTCCAAGAATAAATGCATTAATCGAAAAGCTTGGTAATGGCAGACTTGAAGACATTGCAGAGTATGTAAAAAACGGAGAGGGAAATGTTAAGGACACAATGGATTACCTAAAGAAGAAAAAATCTGTTGCCACAAACACCATTATCAGTTACTGCAGAGAGAAAAAAGGAAATGGACAATGCTGCAAGAAACGTTAAGTACAATGAAAACATTAATGATCTTGATAAGACAGACATTACCATTTCAACAAAAAGCTCGTTGTAGGAGAAAACAAGGATTACTTCCTAACAAGGGTTCCCGGCACATTTGGAGAAAATGTCAGGTATCTTGCCATAAAGAAGGAAGACATCATTTCAATAAACAATGGAAAAACATTTCTGACCTTTTTAAACAAGGATCAAGAATATGAGCTTCTTGACAGGAATAAAAAGCCGGCAGGCAAAATGCGTGGCGAGGAATTAAGAAACAACCATTATGACAAGGTTGAAGAGGAGATAAGAAAGAGAGCAAAACAGACAAAGAGACAAGGAAAAGGAAAAACAGAAAAAGCAGACAGCAAACAGAAAGCAGACAATGAAGAAAAAATCAGGAAAGGGCAATGAAATCTGATGCAAAAAAGAGATAACAAAACGTTAATTCCTTTTCTGATAACAGGAGAGCTTTTTGTACTGTACATTTCATACATCATAAGTGGTGTGTGGAAAAAGGGAATGGATGTAATGACGCTGCTAGACAGATTAAATGAAGCACTTGCACATCCATTTAATAATTATTTTACTGCAAATGCCTTTAAGGCAATGGCAGTTGGAACACTCATTTATGCAATGGTAGTACTCATTTACATTACAGGCAGGAGAAATCTCATGCATGGCAGGGAATACGGCACTGCAAGCTTTGCTAACATAAAGCAGGTAAACAAATCAATCAGTGACAAGACTGATGAAAAGAACAGAATACTTAGCAAGCACGTGAGAATGAGCACGGACACAACAGTTACAGGATTAAACAACAACATGCTTGTAATTGGAGGCTCCGGTGCAGGAAAAACATTTTACATTGTAAAACCAAACATAATGCAGATGCTGCCAAAGGGATCCTTCATCGCAACCGATCCAAAGGGAGAGCTCCTAAGGGCAACCGGAGGAATGCTTAAGAAAAACGGTTACAACGTAAAGGTGCTTAATCTCATAGACATGGCAAGGTCTGACTGTTACAACCCATTTAATTACATACGAACTGAAAATGATGTGATAAAGCTTGTCACAAATCTAATCAGCAATACAACGCCAAAGGAATCAGCCCCAACTGACCCGTTCTGGGAACATGCGGAGGGGGATGCTTCTGCAGGCGTTGTTTTATTATGTATGGCTTGAAATGCCATCCAACAGAAAGAAGCTTTCAGACAGTATTAAAACTGCTGTCAGAGGCAGAGGTTGATGACAAGAAGGATTCAAGGCTGACAATCAGAATGAAGCAGCTTGCCCAAACAAGCCCATTGGGGAACATCATCCGGCATACAGACAGTACATGAAGGTGGTAAGAGGTGCAGGAGATACTGTAAGGTCAATTATTATTTCAGCAAATTCACGATTAGCATTATTAGAAAATCCGCAGATATTGAGAATTTTGTCAAAGGATGACCTTCACATAGAGGAACTTGGAATTGGAACAAAAAGAAACAGAAAAAAAAGAGAACAGCTCTGTTTTGCGTGATTCCTGATTCAGACAAATCCTATAACTTCATTGTGGGAATGCTTTACACACAGCTGTTTCAGGAACTTTATTATCAGGCAGACTTTAAGTTTGGAGGTAAACTTCCAATTCAGGTAACACTGATGATGGATGAATTTTCAAATGTTGCACTTCCTGATGACTTCTGCTCACTTCTTTCAACAATGCGAAGCAGAAGAATAAGTGCGGTGATAATCATTCAGAACCTTGCCCAGATAAAGGCACTGTTCAAGGATACCTGGGAGACCATCACGGGAAACTGCGACACGCTTGTTTATCTTGGAGGCAATGAGAAATCAACTCATGAGTACATTTCAGAGCTACTTGGCAAGGGAACCATAGACAAAAGGTCAACAGGTGAAACCAGAGGAGTGCACGGAAGTGCATCAAGAAACTATGACGTTCTTGGAAGGTCTTTAATGAATCCCGATGAGGTAAGAAACATGGATAACAAGAACTGTCTCATTTTCATAAAGGGATTTAATCCGATATTTGATGAAAAAATACTGGCCCTTTGCTCATAAAAACTTTAAGCAGACAGAGGACGGTGGGGCAAAGCCTTACACTCACAATGTACGAAAGGGCAATAAAATCAGGGACGGATTAAAACTTTACAGTGAAAGAGAGATAAAATGAAATTGAAAAGTCGGGAGAAAGGGTCAACATCATAGACCTGTCACCACAGGAAATTGCAGCATTACAGGAAAATGAGTTTCAGACGGAGGTCAGGGAAAATGACAGTGATCTGCGGGAAGAAATCACAACAAGACTGTGCACAATGGATTTTTCAGAGGAGCAGCTTAAGGAAGCAGGTAAGGCGCTTGAAATGAATGTAAGACCTGAATATCTGATTGAATACCTAAAGCCTGAAACATCCGTTGAAGAAATGAAGGATAAATTAAAAAATATCAAGAAAGATAAGGAGAAAATCAGACATGAAGAGATTAAAGAAAGACATAAGGGAAATAACATCAAGCCTTTTAGGGGCAACATACATGACAGCAATGCAGGTAAACAGCGTGCTTGCAGCAAGTGATGCAAGCTCAGTAACAAAACCACTTGATAATCTAAAGACACTGGTGCTTGCCATAATTGGTGCAATCGGAGTAATCATTCTTGCAAAGAATGTCATGGAGTTTGCCCAGGCATATCAGGCAGCCGACTCATCAACAATGAACTCAGCACTTAAGGGAATAGTGGCAGGAGTAATGATGGCAGGCATTTCATCAGTACTTGGAATACTGGGATTTTAGAGGGAGGTGCAACATGAGCGAAGTGAATGTTTTGGAACGCACCGACCGAATTGCCGCCGAACCACGTGAGGGGGCGTTTCAAGAGAAGAGGTGCAACATGAACGAAGTGAATGTTTTTGAATGCACCGACCGAATTGCCACCGAACCATGTGAGGGGGCGTTAACGAAAGGAGGTGCAACATGGACATATTTAGCTTAGGAGGTGTCATTCTTGACCTCTTGCAGACAGTTGTTGACTTCTGGAATGACAAGGTGTCACTGGTCTTTGAACTGCTGGGACAGTCCCCGGTAAGTTTCAAGGATGGAGGACCCTGGGGAGTGATTGCAAACCTTGAACCAATATTTGTTGCGGTTGGCTCATCCCTTGTGGTTCTGTTCTTTGTCATAGGCTTCTGCTCGGAGAGCATTGACATAAAGGAAGAGGTCAGGTTTGAGACCATTCTTCGAATGTTAATGAGAATCGGAATGGCGGAATGGCTTGTGGCAAACAACGTGACAATAATGAAGGCATTCTTCACGTCAGCAGGAAATCTTGTGGGGCTCATGACCCAGGGGAAAACAACAAAACTGAAAATCCCGGATGAACAGAAGGAAATCATAAAAAATCTTGGATTTGGAGAAAGCCTTCTCATGATGATACTTGCAGTAATCATTGCGCTGGTAATAATCTTTTGCGGATTCATGCTCATATACACGGTGTACTTTAGATTTCTAAAGATACTTGTGATTGTACCATTCGGTGCACTTGCCTTTTCAACAGTAAGCGGAAACCGAATGGTAAGCCACTCTGCAGTAAGCTATGCAAGGTACTTTCTTTCAATAGTGCTGGAGGCAGTAACAATGGCACTTGCAATAATCGTGTGCAACGCATTTCTGAATGCAGGGCTACCAACCTTTGCAAGTAATTATGCAGACTGGACAAAGGCACTTATGTACATGTGCGAGCTTACGTTCAGCGTGGCAATGACCGTTGGGGCAGTAAAGGGTGCACAGGGATTAACAGGCAAGGCGCTTGGATTGTAGGAAACATTAAATAAGAATGCACAGTATGTACTAAACAGGAATGTACGTAAAATGTGGAATAAGAATGTACAAAAATGATAAACAGAAATGCGCAGAAAATGTGGAATAAGAATGCATAAAAAGTATTGGGCAGGAATGCACAGAAAATATCATGTAAAAATGTACAAAAAATATTACATGAGAATGTACAGGTTTGTTTTGACAGTTACAGGTGAAACAAGAAATTTGGTAACAAAAACAAGGCAGGAGGAAAGAAATGAACATATCAATAAACAGGGACATAGAAAAGTATCAGGAAACGGTGGTAATGGGACTTACCGCAAGACAGCTGATATTTTCCATTGCATCAATAGCATGCGGTGGGGCAATTGTTCTTCTGACATACAGGACGTGGGACTTACGGGAAGCGCATACATTGCAATTCCGTGGTGGCACCACTTGCATTAAACGGATTTTATTCATATCAGGGAATGAGCTTTACCCAGATGCTAAAAAGAAAGATGTGGTTTGCATTCAGAAACAGACCCCTTGCATACATTTCAGAGGAAAGTGAGAAGACCATTGAAATGATGAAGATGGAAGAGGAGAGAATGCAGCAAAAGATTAATTAAGGAAAACAGAAAAAAAGGAAAAGAAGAAAAATAAACACAAAAAATAAACGGAGGATTTAAGATGAACATATTAAGTGACAGATTTTCTGAAATAAAAAAGGCTTCGGAACCCCTTTACAGGACACCGAAGTCGGTTCAGGAAACAGTGGAAATATTGAAAATATCAGAAGGTGGAATATTTGAGGTGGCAGAGGGCAGATACTCAAAGACATACAGATTCAGTGACGTTAATTATGCAACAAGAACTGAAAACGAGCAGGAAAGCTTCTTTCAGAAATACTGCAAATGCCTTAACTCATTTGACTGCACCTTCAAGATAACGGTAAACAACAGGAACAGGGACATGGAGGCATTAAGAAATGAGGTAATGCTTGGATTAAGAAATGATGGATTCGATGAGATGAGAGAAAAGCTACAACAGAATCATTGAGGAGAAAATCCTTGAGGGAAGACAGGGCATTGAACAGGAAAGATACATCACTGTGACTGTAAAGCGAAAGAACTTTGAGGAGGCGAAGGCACAGTTTGCAACAATAGAAAACACAATGCTTAAGAGCTTTGCAGAGCTTGGTTCAAGACTTACACCTCTTAGTGGCAATGAAAGACTAAGAATTCTTCACGATTATTACAGACTTGGCAGGGAGGATGAGTTTAACTTTGACATTAAGAAGGGAAGAATTACCGGAACAGACTTTAGAAATGAAATATGCAACAGCAGCATTAAATACCATCAGACCACTTTGAGGATGAGGGAAAGGTTGGAAGAGTATTATTCATTAAGAAATATCCAACATATCTTTCAGACAGGTTTTTTACGGAATTTACGTTTCTTCCGGTGCATTCAATTACAAGCGTTGACGTGGTGCCCGTTCCAAAGGACCTTACAATGAAGATGCTTCAAAAGAAATACCTTGGAATTGAGTCAGATATCATCAAACAGCAGAGGACCAGAAACCGAAACAACGACTTTTCATCAGACATTTCATATGCAACAAGACAGAAGAAAAGGGACATTGAGGAGATAATGAATAATGTAAGGGAAAATGACGAAAGCCTGTTTTATGTTTCGGTGACAATGATTGTGATGGCAGAAAGCAAGGATGAGCTTGACAGCATCTGTGAGACAATAGACTCAATTGCAAAGGGAGCAGGATGTGCAGTAGACACGTGCATGTACAGGCAGAGGGAAGCCATAAACACAACCCTTCCAATAGGAGTGAGACAGATTGAAACAATGAGAACAATGCTGACACAGAGTCTTGCCGTTCTAATGCCCTTTAATGTGCAGGAGCTTTGTGACAGTGACGGCATTTATTACGGAGTAAACCAAATATCAAGAAACATAATTGTTGGAAACAGAAAGAAGCTTTTAAACGGCAACGGGTTCATATTTGGCGTGTCCGGTGCGGGAAAGTCGTTTCAGGCAAAGATGGAAATGGGTTCTGTCTTACTGTCGACAGATGACAATGTAATCGCAGTGGATCCAATGAGTGAATATGAGGATGTGGCGGAAAAATACAACGGCACCTACATAAACATCTCAACCAACACAAGAAACTACATTAACCCTATGGACATGGATGTGTGGAACCTTGATGTCATGGACAGCAAGGGCTGGGTGAGAGACAAGTGTCAGTTTATGTTAAGCATCTGTGAGCAGATAATGAAGGAGATAACACCACAGCAAAGGTCAATCATTTCAAGATGTGTGAAGGATTTGTACATGGACATTGCAAGAAGCAGGGAAAAATACGTGCCAACAATGGAGGGCCTTTACAACAGACTGCTGGAGCAGGAGGACAAGGAGGCAAGGGACGTTGCACTTGGACTTGAAATATTTGTGACAGGCGCACTTAACATATTTAATCATCAGACAAACATAAACGTAAACAACAGATTCATTGTTTACGGAATAAGGGACCTTGGAGAATCCCTTTGCCCCACTTGCCATGCTTGTGATGATGGAGACAATACAGCAGAAAAATCATACAAAACGGAGAACAGGGAAAGGCAACGTGGCTCTACATAGATGAAGTGCATGTGCTTCTTAATTCACCATTCAGTGCGGAATACCTTAGACAGATGTGGAAGAAGGTAAGAAAGCAGGGAGGACTTTGTACCGGAATAACACAGAACATCGTTGACCTTTTAATGAGTGAGACAAGCACAACAATGCTTTCAAACTCGGCATTCATACTTCTACTAAATCAGTCAAGCAAGGACATAGAAAAGATAGTGGCGGCACTGGAAATATCAGAGGAGCAGCTTAACTACGTGATAGATTCACCGTCAGGATGCGGGCTCATAAAATGCGGAAGCAGAATGGTGCCGTTTGACAACGTGATTGACAAGGACAGCGAGTTGTACAGGCTGTATAATACTAATTTGTATGAGAAGATAGAAAGAGAAGGAGGCTGACTTGTAAAAGTAAATTCCGTATGAAAGACTAAATTCCACCCACTGTTAAAAATCAACCTAAATTTAAAAGTTTTTGGTTGAATAAAGGGGAATAAGTGTTAAAATTTAAGTACATTTTTCTTTAAAACCAAAAATCAGGGTATAGAAAACAGACCTCTGGAATTCTTGTGTGAAAAATTAAATTCCACAGGTCGGTGTGTGAAATGTGAAATTTGTGGCTCTGATGACGGGTTTATAAAAAAATGTTATTTTAGCAGCTTTGGTGTGAGGATTACATCATCAGGTTGGATGTATTTAAGCTGCAGGGCCCGGATAATCTCCGGGCCAAATTTTTCAAGTGATGCCTGATATGGTGTTTTACCATTCAATCCTTCCCTCACATAAGAATTGATGTGATTAACACATTTCTTTATATCCCATTGCGTAAGATACATGAAAACGGTTCCTTTTGGAATAATCATTCTCAACAGGGTATGTGCTTCCTCAATGCCACCCTTCTGATTACTCCTCATGGGATCACAGTAATAAATACTCATTCGTTCAATGCCGTTAATACCTGTTTCAAGCGATATAGGGTCGCCGAATTCACTGCCACGGTCAGTCAGACATATATTGAAAATGGATAGAAAGTCATATGTACCAAGAGCCCTTTCCAATTCATTAACGGCAGCCTTAACAGCCCCTTCAGTACAACGGTTTAGAAGTCTGGCAATAAACAGTTGTGTTTCAGGAACATAAAAGGTCAGAATACATTTATTGGAACCTTTAGCCGAAATAACAGTATCCATTTCACAGAAATAATCAGGATTCAGTTGCTGAAAATCAGCATAGGTTCTTCCAATGAAAACTTCCCTGTTTTTGATTGAAGGTTTGGAATCATCTTTTCGTAACTTAAACTTTACCTTACGTTTTAAATCAATGTTTCTGGTGAGAAGAACACCCTGCTCAATGTAGTTGTAAAGTGTTTTTCACGCTGATGCCCAGTTCCGGGTGATTGGTGACAATTACATATGGAGACTGTCCCTGTTCTATCAGTGGCGCAACAATAGCATCCATTTGAAGAGCCTGATGTTTTGTGAGATTTACACCGGCTCTGGAAGAAGTACGGAGTTCTTCATATTTTCGTTGTGCAAAAACAGCATCATAGCGATATTTATGCGGAATGCTACAGCGATGGAGTGGTTTGTCACAACCATTGCAAACGTAAGGAGCCCGGTCCAGTCGTAAACAGGATTCCCTTACAAAAGAGTTGCATACCTGATTACATTTGTTGCATGATGAACATTTAATATCACAGAGAATAATCTTTTGACATACATTTGACCGTTTGCACCTAAATCTCTTAGTGCAAAAGTTATGTGGATTATTAAATATCCGTTTTGGTTGAATGTCATCAACCCGGTGAAGACGAATCTCCTTTGAGATGGTGGTCGGATCCTTGCAAAGATATTTGGCAATCTCCTTGAAGGAAAGACCTTCATTTAGAGAGTTTTCAATAAATTTACGGTCATCTAAAGTTAAGTGTTTCTGGTTTCCCGGTATAAGGTTAGACATGTATACCTCCTTCTACCGTCATCAGAGAGCATGGAACAAGCATACAAGGGTAAAGAAAAATATGCAAATGAATAGGAGAAAATGGTGTGAAAGGTTAAATTCCACTTATGTAAAAAGTAAATTCCACTGTGAGGTGGAAGAGTGGAATTTAAAATTTTAATTTAGGGAAAGAGAAGGAGTGTAGGAATACAATTGCTGGGTGGAGGGTGGTGTGGTAGAATTGAAGGGAATATTAAGAGATAAGAGAACTTATAAAAGCAAAATATAAAATAGAAGTGCGTTTATTTTTTATGAATTCATATGTTAAATGCCAATATTTTTACTAGAAATTTATGATTCTGAATTTTGTGATAAATAAGGAGGGGTTAGAATAATATGACTGAACATCAGATACAAGAAGAAATTTTAAGATATATCAATGATGAGTCTTATAATTACGCTGTTTTAATTGATGGTGAATGGGGAAGCGGAAAGACATATTTTGTTAGTAATTCACTTACAGAGAAAATTGTAGAGAAGGAGGCAACTTTAGAAAAACCTCGAAGTGTGAAGTATATATTATTATATGGATGTAAGAACATATTAGATATACAGGAAAATATAGCATGGTCTTTTTGCGGAAAATGCTCGTGAAAAAATAAAAGATAAGGAAAATTGGGGAGCAACGGAGAAAAAAAATATCTAGTAATTTGCTTATTTCTTCCAAGAAAATTGGAAATGCTATTCTTAAAAAGTTTTTGCCAGAAACCTCTTTATATGAAATAACTTCTGATTGGTTAAATTTAGGTTCATTCATATTCGTATTTGATGATTTAGAACGTTGTGATTGTCCACTTAATGAAATATTTGGATTTCTTAATGAATTGGTGGAACATGAAAATACAAAGGTTATAATTATTGCTAACGAAAAAGAGTTGTCAAGTATTGCTGACATACAACGGTTGGAATTACAATATTTCCTTACTTTAGATGATAGGATACAATGGCCACAAGATGATAGACAAAGGTATTATGCAGAAAACAGATGTAATGTAAAAATAGTGTCTCTTGATGAAATGGACAGACGCCGTAAAATGTTATTTTCGTCAAATGAAATTGAGGGAGGATACCATAGAATAAGAGAAAAACTTATTGGTGTTACATTGAAATATGAACCAGATATACCGTTGATTATTGAAAAAAATCATAGATAATTCAAACTATGAGGAGTCTGTAAAAACTAGATTGAAAAATAATAAGCATGAATTTGAATCTACTATGATGTATTATCATCATAGAAATTTAAGAACATTTCAATTCTTTCTATCAAAGTAAGTTATCTTTTGGGAGAACTTTCAAAAATTGATATCGATGAAGAATATAGTCAAAATATATGCAATCATATAATTCGTGAAACCTTTAGTCATGCTGTAAAGTTCAAGGCTAATTATCAACCACCAAGAGATAATCGTACTTGGTTGAGGGAAGAACAGAATACAAATTTTCAAAGTATAAAGAAATATATTGAGTTTGGAAATTATGAATATGATAACTACAGAAAAGATGTTTTGAATTTACAAAAAGAATTGCAAGCAAATATATCTAGAAATGATCCTTATTTCTTGCTATATCAGCAATACTATTTTCATACACAGACCTGGTGTGAAGAACAATTGGACCAAATTTTAGGGCATATAAAAGATAATAAATACCCATTATCTTATTATGTTAAAATAATTGTGATAATCCAAAGATTGATTGACTTAGGATTCGATGAAAAATATATGAATGATGCGAAAAAGTTTATGGTTACAAACATTTCAAAAATGGGAAAAGTAGATAAATTAAATTCTAGTATAATAGAGCTTGAAAATGAAAATTTTAAGGAAAAAGTAACTACAGTTATAAATGAGATTAATGATGCAATAAGAAATCATACTAATATCGTAAGCAGGGAAAAAAATCAGTGATATTTTAAATGATGATGATTGGATTAATAAGCTATGTAATTATATAAATCCTACAAATAATCATTACGTTCAGGATATGTCTATATTTTCTAAGGCTACATCAGAACTATGGATAAAAGTATTGAATATGGCTTCACCAAAAGAAATAGATGATTTTCGCGGGTGCCTGGAAGATTTGTACCCAAATAACACTACACGTAACAGTTATTTTGAAGATTCAAATACAATTAAATCAATTATTGATGGATTAAAAGGGCTAAAAGAAAAAAGATTTGATAAAGAAAGCATGTACAGGGTGGCTGATAAAACAAATGGAAAATATTGTAGAATGGCATGAGTCGATAAAAATTGTAGAATAAAATTTAAAAGTATAATTAGGAAATCAAATTAAAATAACGCCAAGTTAGCAAGGAGCTAGCCTGACGTTATTTTTTACCCAAAATCAAGGAGGACAACATGAAAATAAACAAGGAAAAAGAAGTTAAATCAGAAATACATAAGAAAAGGAATGGAAAGATTCATAAGAAGAATGAAACAAAAATTGATAATAAATCAATGACAACCAGAGCCAAAAAGAAGTGTAAGTTCAGCAGGAAGGATAGTTGGATCAGCAGTTACTGAAAATGTTGAGGGTGGTGAAAACATTGAGGGAGCATTTGAGGCAACAGGCATTGCAATAAAACCTGTAAAGGATGCAATTAGTGAAGGCAATAGAATTAGAAAAAAGCAAAGCACGTCAAAGCTACAGAAGGAAGTGGCAGGTAAGAGAATCGGAAAGAAAGCATCAACCAAAGGTAAAGAACTTGCCAAAAAGTCAGCAAAGAATGCTTCAAAAAATGTGGCAAAGAAAACATCCAAAAAGGTAGCCAAGAATACAACAAAGGAAGTTACCAAGGAAGGTACAAAACTTGCGGTAAAGGCTGGCACAACTGCGGCAGGTTCAACAGTAGGTCCTGAAGGAACAGTGATTGGAATGGCTGCTGGAGAGGTAGCTGGTGCAAAAATTGAAAACACTTTTTATAAGGCTGAGCAAAAGAGCAGGATGATGAAATATTTCATGGACAAGATAAAATCCAGTGAGGAGCAAAATGACAGTATGTTTAAACTTGCAGGAAGCCTGATAAAAAACAAGGTTGCATACATGATTAAGCAGGTGGTGTCATTATTGGCACCCTTAGTTGCACCAATTCTCATTGTGGTAATGGTAGCCACAGGAATTGTTTTGCAATCATAGCAGTGCTTTATAATTCTCCATTTGCAATTTTCTTACCACCACTTGAAAGCGGAGACACAATAAAATCAGTTACAACCCAGTATGTTTCTGAATTTAATCAGGAAATACAGACACTGGTGGATGAACACAAGGATGCGGATGAGGGCAGAAAGGTGTATGTGGACTACGAGGGAATGAACAGCGAGCCATCAAACTACTATGACATCATGTGCGTGTACATGGTGAAATACGGTTACGAAAACACGGCAACAAAAATGAATGAAACAAACAAGCAGAATTTAAAGGAAGTGTTTGATGACATGTGCAAGTACACAACAAAAAAGGCAACAGAGAAAAAGGGTAAAAAGAAGAAAAAGTACCTTGAAGTGAGAATTACATTAAAAAGCTACACGGAAATGTCAGTGGAGTATCAGTTTGACGAGGAAAGGCAGGCAACACTTAATCAGCTAATGAGTGCCTGCATCACAAGTACTCCATCAAGTGGTCAGACAGGTGGAAGTCAGCTAAGTGATTTGCAGGGAAGCCTTACCCACAGGAAATAACAAGCATAACAGACAAAATAACAAACCCAATACAAAAGACCGTGGCATCATTTGTATTGTCTAAGGTAGGATATCCGCAGCCAGAATTTAAGAAACAGTGGAAAGGCATTTGATTGTAGCTCACTGGCATACTACGCATGGAAATCAGCAGGCATTGACATAGCATTTGGTGGCTCAACCACCGCAGCCGCAGAAGCACAGGGATTGAAGGGTAAAAGCGTAAAGGAAGAAAATTTACAGCCCGGAGATTTGATTTTTTACAGTTACACAACCAATGGAAGATACAAAAACATCAGCCATGTGGGGATTTATGTAGGCAATGGGAAAATGGTTGAGGCAGTGGATGAGGCACGCGGAGTATGCTTGGGTAATTATCATAATGGAGGATTGGTGATGATATGCAGGCCGGGAAAATAAGAACCTTAAGGTATAGTAACACTAACTCTTAAATCAGATGGCTTTTGATATATCATAACCATACATGGTTAAAAAATTATATTTATAAAAATAAGAAAAAAGGAATTAAGGAAAGGAGACTAGCTATGAATTATAGTATAAAAGTTAACAAGTTAGAAAAAGAAAATTGGAGTACAAAGGCTTTTGTTTCAGTAGTATTTGAAGAAAGTCTTAAGGTGACAGACATTACAATCAGGGAAACAAAAATGGAGAAAAATTTGTGGCAATGCCAGGATACAAAACAAGTAAAAAGAATGAACTGGGTAATCCTGTCTACAAAAATTATTTTTATCCGACAACGGCAGAATTTAGAAAGGAATTGTATGACAACATCTTAAAGACATATAAGAGTAATGCAAAGGAAGTTAATGTTACATCGGGAAAGGACAAGGTTAGTGTTTCGGTTGCAATGTATCCTTGTAATTTTAATGAAAAGATAGAAAGCATTGGGAAGATTTATATAGACAAGTGTTTTGTAATAGATGGTGTCAGAGTAATTGAAGGTGAAAAAGGTAGTTTCGTTGCAATGCCGACAAAACCACCGAAGGTAAAGATGGAAAGACAGAGTATTCAGAAGTATGCTATCCGGTAACAAAGGAGTTCAGGGAGCAACTTTATGGAGAAATCATGAAAAAGAGTAATGAGGTAAAGGCGCAGAAAAATGATATTGGAGGATTAGCACAGGAAAGAGACTTTGGTGATGAAAGATTGCCGTTTAGGTAGAATTTTAAACAGAAAAATCATAAAAATGAAGCAGTGGAATTTGACAAAAAAGGAAATCCGAGAAGTAGACTGATTAAAAACAATAGTAATAGGTATTGAATACTTTATTTGAAATTTTATTGATAGTAGAATTTGAATTAAAGACAATTGACTGATAATCAGGTATTATCAGTCAATTTTAAAAAATTATACTATAATTATGATATGAGGAATAACATATGAAAGAAAATTTAACTGTGTTTATTTGTTTTTCAGCTAAAGATCGATATACAATCGCCGAACCAATTGTACATCATCTTAAAAATTATGGAATAGATATATGGTATGACAGATATGCAATGGTATTAGGCGATAATAGAATAGAAAAAAAATTTAAAAGAAGGTGCTGAAAATTGCATTATTCTTTGATTATCATAAGCGAAAACACCATCAAGTCAAAGTGTGCTATGGAAGAAATTAATATTGTGAAAAGAAAGATACCATTCAGGCAATGTTACTGTTTTCCCCTGTCTTGTATGAAATATCTCCTGTCAACTTGCCTTCAGAATTTCAATGGATCAAAGAACTTATTTTTAAGGAGGTTGATAAAAAATCTGGGACTCGCGAAATATGTAACCATATTGCCTGCAAAATTACAGGAGATATTCTAAAACAATATGATTATAAAAATGTTAAAGATATTATATCATCAAAATTGATGCCATCAGCAACAACTGCTATCTTGGAATGTTACTTAGATGTAGATGCTGCAAATTTAAATAGTCGTATTTCTTTTTTTATATGCTACATATTTGACGATTATATACTCGAAAGAGCCAAAAAGAATGCGCCTATTTTCATTTGGTTTCCCAAATATACAATCGTCTTATTAATGAAATCAACCTAAATCTTGG
>VOFC01000635.1_pt1 | contig 48000 bp, 78 predicted proteins | sample 5384161 | NCBI WGS metagenome assembly VOFC01 (sample SAMN12384722, study PRJNA508395) | human gut metagenome | isolation source: healthy gut B | host: Homo sapiens | reverse complement strand
TATTGTAAACCGCTGGTTCACATATTTACACTATATAATATTATGACATCTTTTTCAATAAATCTATCGCACAACGACCGACAAATAACAGATAATCAAATAAGTATTTTTAAATCATAAAAAGATTTCGTCATTATTGTCATATTATTCACCGGTTTAAAATCAATTGTACGCATAATTTTGTCAGCATCTGTCCACAACAACCTTGATTTTGTCCAAGCTTGTATCTTTATTGGTGGCTGAACCGGCTAGCTCATAGGTATCCTCGTAAAACTCATAGAAATCGTCTGTCAGCGTCTGTCACGCGCACAAGTCCCTCAACTGTATTTGGAAGCTCCACAAAAGCCCCACTCCGTGACACCTGATATAACTCCTTCAAACATTCACCAATATGATTTGACATGTATTCACATTTTTTGAGTTTGTCTGTCTCGCGCTCTGCCTCATCTGCTCTCCGCTCCATCTCGCTGGAATGTTTTGCAACCTCCGGCAGAATACTGTCATAATGTTCGATCCGTTTCTGGTTCATCCTGCCGCGGATGTTGTCCTTGATGATACGGTGGATCTGCAGATCAGGGTAACGGCGGATTGGTGATGTAAAGTGGCAGTAATAATTTGTGGCAAGTCCAAAATGTCCTGGTACATGACTGTCGTGTATCGTGCCTGTTTCATAGAGCGCAGTGTCAGGCGGCTGATCAGAGCCTCCTCCGGTGTACCGTCAATTTTCATCAATAATTTCTGTAATTCCTTCGGATGGATCTCGTCCTGTCCGATATGGATCGTGTAGCCGAAATTGTTGATAAAGGTTCCTAATTTTTTGATTTTTTCGGTGTCCGGATTATCGTGCGTCCGGTACACAAACGGCAGTTCCTGCCAGAAGTAGTCCTGTGCCACCGTCTCGTTTGCGATGAGCATAAAATCCTCGATGATCTTCGTCGCAACATTCCTGTCATACGGTTTGATGTCGACCGGTTTTCCCTGCTCATCCAGAATAATTTTTGTTTCCGGGAAATCAAAATCGATTGAGCCACGCTTCATTCGTTTCTTCCGTAATATTGCAGCAAGCTCCTTCATCCGATCAAACATCGGCACAAGTTCTTTGTACTCTTCGATCTCCGCCTCGTCATGTTCTTCTAAGATTTTTTTTACGCTGGTATAGCTCATGCGCCGGTCCACCTTTTATAACGGTCTCTGCAATGGTGTGGTCGATCACATTTCCTTTTTCATCGATCTTCATGATACAGCTTAATGCCAACCGGTTCTCTCCCGGCATTCAGCGAACAGATTCCATTTGACAGTTTGTGTGGAAGCATCGGTATCACGCGGTCGACAAGGTATACACGGTCCTTCTTTTGAGTGCCTCCACGTCGAAGTGGCGCTGCTCTCCTGCACATAGTTGGATACATCGGCAATGTGAACCCCAAGTTCATAAAGATCCCCCTCTTTTGTGAGCGTGACCGCATCATCAAGGTCTTTTGCGTCCTCCCCATCGATCGTGACCGTCTGCCAGTCTCGCAGATCCATGCGCCCAGCCATGTCTGCAGCACTGACTTCATTCGATACATTTTCCACCTGTTTCATGATCTTTTGGGAAAACTCCACCGGGAGATCATATCCCTTCACAATGGACATGATATCTGTCCCCGGATCGTTGATATGTCCGATGATCTCAACGACTTTTCCCTCCGGCTTTTTGCCGTTTTTTCCATAATCTGTGATCTCCACCACAACTTTGTGCCCGGAAACCGCTCCCTTTGACCGCTCCAGCGGAATAAAAATGTCCTGCGCAAATCTTGGATTGTCCGGCACTGCAAATCCAAAGGTTTTTACTTTTTTCATAAGTGCAGACAAGCTGCTCTGTTCCTCTGGATAAAATCTTTGTCACCGTTCCCTCTTTGCGCTTTCCACTGCTGTTTTTTTTGACAGCGTGATCTGGACGGTATCCTTATGAAGCGCTCCGTTCGTCTGTGCAGCCGGGATGAAAATATCTTCTTCCTCTCCCTCCACAGTCACAAAACCAAACCCTCTCGGATGTGCAGTAAAAACGCCCTGTCAGATATTTTCCCCTCTGATTTTACATATTTTCCCCCTGCCGGATATCTCTACTTTTCCATCTGCAGTGAGTGCGTCTAACACTTCCAATAATTCCCCGCGCTGTGATTTCGGCACATTTAATACAATTGCCATCTCTTTTGCCTTCATCGGCACATAGAGTTCATCACAGATGAAATCATAGATCATTTTCTTTCGTTCCTGTAATAATTCTTTGTTCATAACTTCTCCATTTTCCCATAGTATACGATCATTTTTAATATTCTGATAATAGAATGACAAAAAAAAGACCATCGTATTCACGACAGTCTTTTGCGTTTCTTAAAAAATTCCCAAATTCAATACAGCAGCAATCACAATAAATAAGACAACCAGAATCTTGGTTCCTGTTACCAGTCTTCCCTCCATGGAACGTCCTTTGTTCTTGCCCCAGTAAGTATCAGCTGCTCCGGCAATCGCTCCAAGTCCTGCTGACTTACCCTCCTGCATTAAAATGATAACTGTCAATGCAATACTGATTATAATAAAAATAACTGTTAAGATTATTTTTAAAACTGCCACTTTATCTTCCTCCTACGATTATAAACTCACAACTTAAAGCAGTATAACACATACCTGCCATATTTTCAACTGTTTTTTGTCTCCTCTGGTGTGATCGCGCCATCCATCAGCTTGATCAGCTCCAAGGTACTGCGAAAATTTTTTCGTGATATTCTTATCTGCCCAGGTCACCTGTCCCTGCCAGCTTGCATTGTCGGTATGATTGATTTTTACAATAAATGTTCCCTTTTGATTCTCAGCCATAATTGCCACCTTTTTTCTCTTTTTATATAGATTATCATAGACTGCGTTAAAAAAAAGCGTTACATTCCGCTTTTTTTACTGCGTCATCCACAAATACGACCAGTTCCATATCGCTGCAAAAATGCTTCCGGATCTGCTGCCCATCCAGACCACATCTCCCTGCCAGCTTGCATTCTGTCTGGAAGTTACGCCGACAAGAAATGTTGCGAGGTTTCCGCGGAGCTGTATCAAATCCTGACCGTCGGAAATGACAGCCATGTGCTCTTTTTGCAGGAATCCTCCCGCCTTTGCGTTCCATAAATTTTCTCGTTTTTGTAGCCGCCTGCGGATAACCGATGGCGTCGTAAAAATCGTTCCATTTCTATAACCAGCGTGGCAGAATCCGGAAAAAAAGTTTCTTTTTTTTATACCGGTGAAAGTATCGTCCATAGATGTCTCCATTTTCCACACCGTCCACACATACCATAACCATATTCGGCAATGATTTTTCAATTGTCATAAATGAATCTGCTCCTTACTCTCCCCACATGGAATCCATATTTGTGAAAATGTGCACAGTCATCCGCCTCTTTGATTTCCGAAATCGGTGCCGTGCTGTATTTTAAATAATTCTTTCTGGATGCTTTTTCAAAATATCCATTAATTCTTTCCACAACAATCGCACAGTCCTCCTGCTTAATTCCTAAAAGCAGCATCAGGAACTGATTATCACTGTATCTGGTAAACATATCACCGCGCCGGAGCGAATTGCGGATTGCCTGTTCTAATTCTTCTGCAACTTTGCCAAGACGTTCCCCTTTCTCCAATGGAACTCCTTTTCCATCCGTCATCGTACACAAAAGAAGATAGGCAGACTGCCCTGACCGCTCAATCACTCTCTGTACATACCGGTACCCTTCCATAAAAGAAAGATAACTGCAGAAAAAAGCTCCATCGTCTTTTTCTCTCTGGTTTAATCCCTCCTGATCTCATTCACATGATCCGCTTTATCATGCTGGTACACTTCTAACTGCCGGAAGCGTTCCTTCATCTGATCAGACGGTGTAAGTCCAAGTTCCTTATATAAAAGTTCCGTTGTCGTCTCATACAGCACCATGGCTTCATCCTGCCTGTCCATCGCAATAAGACTGTCCATCTGCCAGATCTGCCAATCCTCCAATGGATAGATGACCGCTGCCTTTTCTGCACAGTGATAAAGTTTTTTATAATCTTTTTCATCCTTTAAAACCTGGCATAATGTGCGCATGGCATTTGAAAAAAGATTTTTATAATAGACATTTAAAACAACTGCCCATCCTTCTGCACCAAGCTGCGGCAGAAATTCCCCGCGATACAGTTCACATGCTTCTTCTATATAAGACTTTTTCTTCTCCGGGTCATTTTTTTCTCAGCCTTCTTCAGTAACTCCTCAAATTGATGTGCATCCAGTTCATAAGGGATCCCGGAAGTCCAGTAATAGCTTCCCCTTTGATCGTCACATACTCATCTTCCGGCAGTCCGGCTGCCGCCAAAAGTCTGCGCAGGCGAAATACAGTTGCCCGGAGACTGTTTGCCGGGTTCGACATCTCTTCATCGCCAAAAAGGTCTGACAAAAGTTTTGCTCTTGTAACGCCCTTCTCTCCCGCCTGCAATAAAATCTGCATTAACTGGTTTGTCTTTGTTGTGGTATTCCGCTCAAATGAAACCGGATTTCCCTCATATTCGATCGAATAAGTTCCAAACATCTGTACTTTTAAAACGGATTTTTTCATATGTACCTCCGTTATCTGTCATTTTTTCCAGTTCATCTGTAATATCATACCATATTCTTCCATTTCATGAAAAAGAAATCCTTTTACTTTTTTTTTTGACATTTTTCCCGATTTTCGTATTTTTATCATTTTCTTTTTTTATCTTTCATACACTATAATATGATCAAAGGGTCAAACGGTATCATCGATGCATGCCTGCATGCAGTCCGAGGTATATCTTAGTGGCCCGCGCTACACCGAGAAAGAATATTTAAGGAGAAACAATATGACCCCAGAACAAAGGGACGTTTCATATTACTTCCAATGCTCCTGTGGTGTCTGCCTTACCCTTTGTTCCCTGTGGCAGTAACGAGAGTACCGAAAAACCTTCTGCAGTATCCTCTGACACTGCAGCAAAGGATTCCTCTCCGGCCACCACAGATGCTGCCGGATCCCGGGACAATACTCCTGTTGTACTGACAGGCAGTGCAGACGGCACCGTTACCTATGGGAATGATTCCGTTACAGTGGATGCCTCCCATATGGAAGAAGGCTATCTTATGGTTTCCTACTTGGGTTCCAATTCCAAAGTCAAATTGCAGATCACAGGTTCTGATGAGATCACTTACACATATAATTTACATGATGGTTATGAAACCTTTCCCTCACTTCCGGAAGCGGTTCCTACACCGTCGGCGTATTTGAAAATATTGAGGGAACCAGTTATTCCACCCTTTTTACGCAGGCAATTGATGTGACGATCCAGGATGAATTTGGTCCATATCTGTACGCAAACCAGTATGTAAACTTTTCAGCAGACTCCAAAGTCATCTCCAAAGCCATGGAACTTTCTGCATCTGCCAATGATGATCTGGAAGTAATTGAAAATGTCTATAATTATATTATCACGAATTTTACTTATGATTATGACAAAGCTGCATCTGTGCAGAGCGGCTATCTGCCTGATGTGGATGATGTCCTTGCCAGTCAGACCGGGATCTGTTTTGATTACGCCGCTGTCATGGCTTCCACGCTCCGGTGTGAGCGGATTCCCACCCGCCTTGAAGTAGGTTATATGGGTGATGTCTACCACGCATGGATCAGTACTTATATCAAAGATAAAGGCTGGGTAAACGGAATTATTGAATTCGATGGAAATGATTGGAAACTAATGGATCCGACTTTTGCTTCCACAAGTTCCGATCCAAAAGATTTTCTTACCCAGACAGATGAATACATTACAAAGTATGTCTATTAACAGGAGGTTTTTCTCTTATGAAGAAAAAAGAAACAGCAGATGCTGGGCAACCTTGAGATCGCAGCATTCTGTGACCAGCTTTCCATGATCGTTTCTGCCGGGATTCCCATCTATGAAGGAATCTCCATTCTGCAGGAGGACGCACCGGAAGAAGAAACTGCCGAAATTTTATCTGTTATCAGCAATTCCCTCGATCATGGAAGTTCTTTCTGTGATGCCTTAAGGGAAACAAATGTATTTCCCAAATATGTTCTGGATATGATCGGGATCGGTGAACTTGCGGGCAAACTCGAAGAGGTATTAAATGCACTGACCGGATATTATAAAAGGGAAGAAAGCATCCAAAACAGCATTAAAAATGCCGTCACGTATCCGCTGCTCATGATTGCCATGATGCTTGCCGTCATTCTGGTGCTGATTGCCAAAGTACTTCCTGTTTTTCATCAGATCTATATGGAATTAGGAAGTGACCTGACCGGATTTGCCGGAGCGATGATGAGATTTTCAGATGCATTGAACCAGTATCTGTTTGTCATTGTGATCGTTCTGATCGCAGCTGCCGCAGGCATTTTTCTTATTTCAAAATCTGACGCAGGGCAAAAATTCTTCAAGAAAAGACCCCTTGCATTAAGCACCGCTGCCAGCCGCTTTGCAAACTGCATGGCACTTGCATTAAGCAGCGGACTCGATACGGATCAGGGACTTATGCTCGCAGAACAGCTTGTAGACAATCCTTACATGGCTTCCCGCATCAAGAAGTGCCGCGACCTGACTGCTTCCGGCAGGATTTGCCGAGGCGGTCTTAACGTCCGGTATTTTCAGTAAGATCTATACTTCCATGATCACGATCGCTTTCCGCACCGGTTCCATGGACGAAGTCATGCACCAGATTTCTGAGGAATATGAGGAGGAAACTGACCGGCAGATTGCAGGGTTCATCTCTGTATTAGAGCCAACCTTAGTCATTATCCTGTCCATTTTCATAGGACTCATTTTAATTTCTTTCCTTCTGCCTCTCATTGGCATTATGTCAAGTATCGGCTGAAAGTAATAGGAACAGCGAGGTTCTTTTATGATACGATTGAAACAAAAAAAGAAAAAAAAAAATATAAACAGCTATTGTGTTCTGTCGTTCTTCTTGCTTTGACACTTTTTGTATTTGGTTTTGCAGCTGACCGCATCCGCCTTTCCAATGAATCCGAGCAGACAACCATTTTAGAAAAAGCAGTCACCCGGACGATCACACAATGTTATGCTTTAGAGGGCAGTTATCCACCTGACATTGCTTATCTCACCACACATTATGGTCTGACCTATGATCCTGACCAGTATCTGATCGACTATCAGTACATCGGCTCAAATTTAAGACCGGATGTCACTATTATTAAAAAGGAACTGATTTTATGCTTGAATTAAAGAAAACACCGGAGCATACGATCGACCGTGTCTTCCTGCTTGCACTGCTGGCGCTTTTTGCCGCCACTGCATTTTTAGTTGTCTCCATCGGAGCAAAACAATATCATTCGATTGCAGACAGCATGACCGCAAATTATGAGACCCGTACCGTATCCTCTTATCTGGAAGAAAAAATGAATCAAAATGATGTGGCAGGTTCTGTCGCAGTCACATCCATCGGTGCCTTTCCTGCCATCGCCTTATCTGAGACTGTGAATGACACGATTTACACAACCTATATCTACTGTTACGACGGATATCTCCGTGAGATCACAGTTTCCGATGGAACAACTGTTTTACCGGGAGATGGGCAGAAAATCATTGAAACAAAAAGGCACTTGCCATTGATATGGTCAGCTCGAATCTTTACTGCTTCTACCATTACGGATACGACCGGATACACCTATCCGCTTTATATCTCACTGAATGCAAAACAACCGTGATCTGCAAAAGGAGTTTTCCATGAATCAATACCGTCACTCAAAATCCAGTCTCTTTTTGATGGAGATTATTTTAAATATTTTATTTTTTTCGATCCTTGCAACATTTTGTGTCCAGATATTTTTCAAAGGATACCAGCTCTCGGAAAATACAAAAAACTGCATCAGGCGGTGACCGCATGCACGTCGATCGCAGAGATCTGCCAGAGCACGGATTCCCCGAAAGAAGCCTTAAGTTCCATCTATCCGGAATCCATGAGTCTGAATGAAACAATTTTAATCTACTACACTAAGGATTTTCTTGCCTGTGGAAAACAAAACGCTGTTTATCGGGCAACGGTAGATTTTTTACCGGATCAGCTTGCTACCATCCACATCACCTTTTTGGATACCAGCACTGCTGAAACACTTTATGAACTGTCAGCTTCCTGCTATCAGCCAATTTCCCTAAGCACAACAGAGGTATGCAGTATGAATAAGCAAAAAAAAATTTATCCATATCGGTTTTTCATCCATCCTGATGGTTTTTACCATGTTATGTCTGGTGACTTTTGCGACGCTCTCTCTGATCACTGCAAATTCAGATTACAGATTAAGTCTTAAGGTTGCAGAAAAACAACCGCCTATTACGAAGCAGATACTGCTGCAAGGAACTATCTGCAGCAATTAGATCTGGCACTCGCAGACCTTTACGCAAACTGTGATGACAGTCAGACTTTTTTTGAAAAGGCTGCTGATCTGATACCGGAACTGAAAACAGAAGATACGCTGACCGCGGAATCGCCTACGATTGTAGGTAATTGTCCAACCTGCACATTTCAGGTTACGATCAACGATGTGCAGAATCTTTATGTTACATTAGAACTCCTTTATCCGGAACATCCCGGAGATGAATTTTATAAAGTCACACAGTGGCAGACCGTCACGAACAATGAACTCTGTGATTGACGATGACTCACTTCATCTGTATCAGGGAAATTAATTATAAGAAAGGTTTGGTTATGAATATGAACGTCAGAGAAATTTTAGAAAATATCACAAAAGAGCATGCATCCGATATCTTTGTTGTCGCAGGCCGTCCGCTGACCTACAAAGTAAGCGGAAAGATGCATACTTATCAGGAAGAACGCATGAAACCGGATATGTGCCGCGACTTTGTCACAGCGATTTATGAACTTGCTGACCACCGCGATATTTCCCAATTTGAGACAACCGGTGACGACGACTTTTCTTTTGCCATTGTGGGAGTGTCAAGATTCCGTGTCAGCACTTATAAACAGCGTGGCTCTTACTCCGCCGTCATCCGAATCATCACATTCACTTTGCCACAGCCAAGTGAACTGATGATCCCGGATGCTGTGATGGAACTTGCCAACACCAACAAGGGAATGGTGCTCGTCACCGGTCCTGCTGGTGGTGGAAAATCAACGACATTAGCCTGCCTGATCGACAAGATCAACACCGAGCAGGAAGCCCATATCATCACATTGGAAGATCCATTAGAATACTTGCACACCCATAAAAAAAGTATCGTAAGCCAGCGTGAGATATGCACCGACACTGAAAATTATCTCACAGCTCTGCGCGCTTCCCTTCGTCAGAGCCCGACGTGATCCTGCTCGGTGAGATGCGTGATTATGAGACGATCAATACAGCCATGACTGCTGCCGAAACCGGACATTTGATTTTTTCAACGCTTCACACCATCGGGGCTGCCAATACCATTGATCGAATCATCGATGCATTTCCAGCTGCTCAGCAGCATCAGGTAGCGGTACAGCTCTCTATGGTACTACACGCAGTCATATCCCAGCGTCTGCTCCCGACCACGGATGGAAAAATGGTTCCGGCTTTTGAGATCATGGTGTTAACGCCCGCCATCCGTAACATCATCCGTGAAGGTAAAACACATCAGATTGACGGCATGATCTACACCTCCACGAACGAGAATATGTTAGCGATGGATACCAGTATTTTCCGCCTATATCAAAAGGGCATCGTCGATAAAAAAACTGCACTCGCAAATGCTTCCAACCCGGAAATGATGAGCAAGAAAATAGGAGCCATTTAGGCTCCTATTTCTTTCGGATTATCTCGGCTTTCCCATATCTTGCAGATTCTTTTAACTCTTCCTCAATACGGAGTAACTGATTGTATTTGGCGGTTCGTTCTCCTCTGCACGGTGCACCGGTCTTGATCTGTCCGGCATTCACTGCCACCGCAAGATCTGCGATAAAGGCATCCTCGGTCTCCCCGGAGCGATGGGAGATCACTGCCTGATAACCAGCACATTTTGCCATCTCGATCGCCTCCATCGCTTCTGTGACGGTTCCGATCTGATTTACTTTAATGAGAACTGCATTTGCGACGTTTAAATCAATTCCGCATTTAATCCGCTTTGGATTTGTCACAAAAAGGTCATCCCCTACAAGCTGGACTCTGCCGCCAATGCGTTTTGTCATTTTCTGCCAGCCTTCCCAGTCATCCTCAAATAAACCATCCTCGATCGACACGATTGGAAATTCTTCGATCAGTTCTTCATACAGAGCGATCATTTCATCCGCACTCCGCTTCACACTGTCTTTACAATAGTCCTTTGCAGAGCCTTCTCCGGCTCCCTCTTCCGGCTCTTTTCCTGCCGCTCTGGATTCTCCCGGAAAAATGTATACTCCCGTCTCCTCGTCATACAGTTCACTTGCCGCTGCGTCCATGGCAAATACCACGTCATCCCCTACGTGATAGCCTGCCTTTTCCACCGCCTTCTGTAAATAGCGGAATACTTCCCTGGTGTCCTTGACATCCGGTGCAAATCCGCCCTCGTCCCCGACTGCAGTGCTTAATCTCTCCTCGTTTAAGATCTGACGTAGGAAATGATAGATTTCTGCTCCCATACGGAGTCCGTCATGAAAATCGAGTGCTCCCACCGGCATAATCATAAACTCCTGAAAATCAATGGAATTTTTTGCATGCACTCCACCGTTGATGACATTCATCATCGGAACCGGAAGAATGTGTGCTGCCGTTCCTCCGAGATAACGGTACAACGGCTGTTCTAATGCTTTTGCCGCGGTTTTGGCACACGCCATGGAAACACCAAGAATTGCATTTGCACCAAGATTCCCCTTATTATCCGTGCCATCCTCTTTCCACCATGATGCGGTCGATTCCTGCCTGATCGAGCACATTAAAGCCAATGAGTTTTTCCCTGATCTTCTGGTTGACGTGATCCACTACTTTCCGGACACCCAACCCAAAATACCGTTCTTCTCCATCCCGAAGCTCGATCGCCTCAAAGCGCCCGGTACTTGCGCCCGACGGAACGGACTCGCGCGCCGTGATCTTTTTCCGGTTGTCTCTGTCTCAGCGGTCACTTCCACTTCGACCGTCGGATTTCCCCTGGAATCTAAAATTTCCCTTGCATGAACATCAATGATTTTAATAAATAAAGACATACTTTCCTCCTTGCATGAACTGCTTTTTGAATAGTATGTCTTTTGCTGTTTCATATTATGTAATTTTTCTGATGCATCTGTTTTGGTTATGTAAGCGTTTACATTTTGTATTCTTACACTTTTTTCAATTTCGTCAATATATATTTTTGATTATTTTGTATATTTCGCATATTTTTGTTGATATTGCACGTATTTATTTTAACATTTTTATTATTTTTGCCATTTCTTTTGTTGCTTTATTTTTTGCTTGTTGTATAATATTTATGATTGCAGTGTAACTGCTTTCATTTTTATAATACATAAGCAGCTTTATAATAATGTAAGGAAGTCCATTTCTTACATAGAACACATTTTTCAGGGGATTTACTATGGCAATGACAATTTACGACATTTCAAAAAAAGCCGGTGTTTCCATCGCCACTGTATCACGTGTTTTAAATGGCAGTGAAAACGTCCGCCCATCCACCCGCAAAAAAGTCATGGATGTCATCGATAAATACGATTACACTCCAAATGCTTTTGCGCGCGGCATGGGACTGCATTCCTTAAAAACGATCGGTATTCTCTGTGCAGATTCGTCTGACCTTTTTCTTGCAAAGGCAGTCTACTTTCTGGAGCAGGAATTACAGGCAAACGGATACGAATCTCTTTTATGCTGTACCGGTTATAATCTGGACATCAAAAAGAATTACCTTAATTTAATTCTTTCCAAAAAGGTGGACAGCATTATATTGGTAGGTTCTAACTTCATCGGTTCCACCGAGGATGAAAACCAGTATATTAAGGATGTTTCCACGCAGGTTCCAATCATGCTGTTAAATGCTTCCTTTGATTATCCGAATGTTTACAGTACACTCTGTGATGATTATGGAACCATGTTTGAGGCTGCAGCCGAAATGATCCAGGCAGGAATCACGGATATCCTGTATCTATATGATTCCAAATCCTACAGTGGCTTAAAGAAGCTTCACGGATTCCGCGATGCAATGAAAGAGCACAATATTCCGGGTTTTGAAAAACTGATCCACTTTTACGACGGCAATATCGAACATCTGGATGAGGTTGCCGATTTTGTGGCCCGCATTGCAAAAAAAGGGGCGTCTTTTCATGGCATCATGACTTCTGACGATTCCCTTGCGATTGGCAGTATCAAATATGCGCAGAAAAAAGGGATACGCATCCCGGAAGACCTTTCCGTTATGGGATATAACAATTCCATGCTGACAAACTGCTGTACACCGGAGCTGACTTCTGTTGACAACCGTTTAGAAACCCTGACACACCAGTTAGTCCAGACATTGCTCGGTGTTTTAGCCGGAGAGGAAATGCCAAAAAATCGATTTTCTCTGGAAAAATCATAAAACGAGGAACAACATTATTTTTAAACTTTTAGGGAGGACATTATTATGAAACCATTTATGGACAAGAATTTTCTTCTTTCCAACGAAACAGCTCAGAAATTATATTTTGATTATGCAGCAACAACACCTCGTATTAGATTATCACTGCCATATCAATCCACAGGAGATTTACGAGGACCGCCAGTTCGAAAACATCACTCAGGTATGGCTCGGCGGCGACCACTACAAATGGCGCTTTATGCGTTCCTGCGGTGTGGATGAATACTACATCACCGGGGAAGCTCCAGACAAAGAAAAATTTTTGAAATGGGCTGAGTGCTTAGGAAAAGCAATCGGAAACCCACTTTTCCACTGGAGCCATCTCGAATTACAGAAATATTTCGGATACAACGGTGTTTTAAACAAAAAAACTGCGGAGGAAGTCTGGAATCTCTGTAACGCAAAACTTGCAGATCCATCCATGTCTGTCCGCAATATCATCAAACAGTCCAATGTAACTTTAATCTGCACAACAGACGATCCTGTTGACAGCTTAGAGTGGCACAAAAAAATTGCTGAGGACAATAGCTTTGACGTTCAGGTTCTTCCGGCATGGCGTCCTGATAAAGCAATGAATATCGAAAAACCAACTTATCTTGATTACCTTGCGACTTTATCTGATGTTTCCGGCATCAAGGTAGATTCCTTTGCTTCTTTGTGTGAGGCATTAAAAACCGTATGAACTTCTTTGCTTCCATGGGATGCTCTGTATCCGATCACGGTTTAGAGTATGTGATGTACGCTCCTGCTTCTGCTGAGACTGTAGAATCTATTTTTGCAAAACGTCTTGGTGGAGCTTCCATCACAAAAGAGGAAGAAATCATTTTCAAAACAGCATTTATGGTTTTTGTTGGAAAAGAGTACGCTAAGAGAAACTGGGTAATGCAGCTTCATTATGGATGCAAACGTGACAACAACACTCCAATGTTCAACAAACTTGGTCCTGATACCGGTTACGACTGCATCAATAACTATGCTCCATCTTCCGAAATGGCAGATTTCTTAAATGCATTAAACAGTACAGACGAGCTTCCAAAAACCATTTTATACAGCTTAAATCCAAACGATAACCAGTCCATCGGTACGATCCTTGGCTGTTTCCAGGATTCCACTGCTGTTGCCAAGATCCAGCAGGGTTCCGCATGGTGGTTCAACGATCATAAGACCGGCATGACTGACCAGATGATCTCCCTTGCAAATCTCGGAAACCTTTCCGGTTTTGTTGGAATGTTAACAGATTCCAGAAGCTTTTTATCTTACACACGCCACGGCAAGTCGTGGTTTTATAGGTTTATGAAAAGAAAAACGGTATAAACGAAATATTATGTTTCTGTTCGCTGGGCATTCCGATAAGCCTCTAAAGAGTCTTATCTCCATAGCTCACAAAGGAAATAATATTTGTTTATACCGTTTTTCTTTCATTTACGTTATGAATGACTTGTGAGAGAACTCTTATACATGCCCAATCTAACGCTGTGAATTGCACCACAGAATCTGCAATTTACGTTATGGAACTCACGGAGTTTAAGCTTTGATTTATGCCGCTCATATTCTGGATTGACGGATTTTCACAATCTGGATATTGCATGCCACACAGTCTTGGCTAAATAAAAAATAGAACTGATTTGTTTTCAGGATTTTGGGAGCGGCCGGTCCTTAGAAAGCAGACATTGCGATTTCAAAAGCCAATGTCAATTGGATTTTGAAATCACGATGGATGCTTTCTTAGTACCGCTGCCAGCGACAACAAGCGGAAGCGCTCCTGAAAACAAACAGTTCTATTTTTTATATTTCTATACACTTTGTTGGCATGCAATTAAATGCCTTGATCACATAAGAAATCCGTTCTTCACCTGTATTACATGCGGAACCGCCTGATGCACAGATTCCATCTTCGTCCAGCAAAATCAACAGCGATGCCCCCTCAAGTCCTTTAAAACTAAAATTCACATTTCCCGGTAACCGGATACTGCGATGTCCATTCAATTTTGCATCCGGAATTTCATGCATCACACGCTCGATCAGATAATTGCGAAGCATAATTTCTTTTTGTACTCTTTTTCTCATGTTTCCGTAAGCAATCTCTGCTTTCGCCATTCCTACAATTCCGGCTACATTCTCCGTACCGGCACGTTTTCCTCTCTCCTGACTTCCGCCATGGATAAAAGATGGGATATCAATGCCATCACGGATATACAAAAAGACCAACGCCCTTTGGCCCATGAAATTTATGTGCACTTGCGCTCAGCAGATCGACTGGATAATAATTTACCGAAAGTGGTATCTGCGCATACGCCTGCACAGCATCTGTATGGAATAAAATCTGTTTTTCGCGCGCAATTTTTCCAATCTGATAAATTGGTTCGATCGTTCCGACTTCGTTATTGGCAAACATCACGGAAATCAACGTTGTATCCGGTCTTATAGCATCCATTACCTGTTCCGGCGAAATCAATCCATCCCCGTCTACTTCCAGATAAGTAACATCATATCCCAGTTTTTCCAGATACTCGCAGGAATTCAAAATGGCGTGATGCTCAATGTTGGTTGTTATAATATGCCGCCCTTTTTTTTCTTCACAGTGCGGCTGCAATATTTTTACTGCCCAGTTATCAGACTCCGAACCGCCTGATGTAAAATAAATCTCTGAGGTTTTTGCATGCAGGGTTGCCGCAATGACTTCCCTCGATTTTCCAATTCTCTTCCCGCATCTTCACCGATACTGTAGGCCGTGGATGCATTTCCATAATTTTCCTGTAAATAAGGTTCCATCGCCTGTTTTACAGCATCAGACATCTGAGTTGTCGCCGCATTATCCAGATAAATCTGTTTACTCATTTTCTCCCTCACTTCTCTCATATACTAAATTGATGAATCCGGCACTTCCAAATGCACTCATTTGGTGTCCAGAAATTCGAATCCCGGAGGTCAAATGTCAAAAAATCTATCTGTAAAAAGAACTTTATTTACCGGAACCCTGCTGCTCACAACTGCCGGCATACTCTCCCTGTTTCATTGGTTTCTTCTATAAGATATTCCTCTCACGCACAATTGGTGCAGAAGGTCTCGGAATTTACCAGCTGATTTTTCCTGTTATGGCTCTTTGTTTTTCCCTGACCTCTGCCGGAATCCAGACATCTGTCTCAAGATTTGTATCCAACGAGATTGGGAAGCAAAAATCCTGCAGGAGCCAGATTTTATCTGCTGATCGGACTGATTCTATCTGTATGCCTGTCTGTTTTTACAGGACTTTTTATGTGGAATCACTCTGAATTTATCGCAGGCTCTTTTCTGCAGGAAATGCGCTGCGCCCCGCTGATCAAAAATACTGTCCTTCTGTTATGTTCCATGCAGTATCCACTCCTGCATTAACGGTTATTATTACGGATTAAAAAAAGCTCTTGTACCGTCTCCCTCCCAGCTCGCTGAACAGTCTGCACGTGTCGGAGGTGTCTATCTGATTTATCTCGTTGCACAGAGTAACGGCCGTTCCATTGCCATCTCTGACGCCGTGTGGGGGCTTGTACTTGGTCGAAATTGCAGGAATGCTTGTCTCCTTAAGTTTTATCGGTTTTGGAGCCTGTAAAAGGGCAATATAAGAAAAACGACATGGTCTCTGCTTACCATGTCGTTTCCTCTGACGCTCAATCGCCTGACGCTTAATTTATTTACAACTATCGAAAATCTGCTTATACCATACCAGCTAAAATTGTTTGGATACAGTTCCTCTGATGCGCTCAGTATCTATGGCATCCTGACCGGAATGGCATTTGCCATTATCATGTTTCCAACCGTCCTGACCAATTCCATCTCAGTCCTTCTGCTTCCGTCAGTCGTCTCCGAAGCTCAGGCGAAACACAATGACAGACTCATCCGGGAAGCCATTATAAAAACAACCGAGTCTGTCTTCTACTTGGTCTACTCTGTACGATTGGACTTTTAGTTCTCGGTGATTTTATTGGCAACTTTATTTTTAAAAATGCACTCAGCGCCACTTTTATCGTTACAATGAGCTGGATCTGCCCGTTTCTTTATCTCGGAAGCACGTTAAACAGCATCTTCCATGGACTTGGGAAACCCGGTATCACACTGTTTTTAAACCTTTTCTCCTGCCTGATCCGTATTCTTTTTTATTGTATTTCTGATCCCGGTTATCGGTATCAGAGGTTACCTGACCGGCCTTTTAATCAGTCAGATCGCGCTTTGCGTCCTTGCTTTGCTCTGGCTCTACCGCCTGATGAAAAAAGGGCAGTTCCGGATAATCTCCAAACTGCCCCTTTTTCTGTTCCTATAAAAATTTACAAGTTCTACAAAACGGTCTTTCCATGCTTTTACAATTTGTCTGATGTTAAAATCTTCATCCACGATCACACAGTCGGCATATTTGCCATTGTCGATACTTCCATATTTCTCCCACAGTCCAACTGCTTTTGCAGGATTCTCTGTTGCACATGCCACAACCTCCTCAAATGGAAGTCCTGCTTCTTTGACTGTGAACTTCATGCAGTTAAATAAGTTGGTTACAGATCCTGCGATCGCACCGTCCACTGTCAGGGTTGCCTTATTGCCATGTACCTGAACTTCCTGTCCTCCCAGAGAATAGATTCCATCCGGCTTACCGGTTGCCATCATACTGTCACTGATCAGGATAATCCTGTCTTTTCCAAACATCTTAAAACTCGTGCGGATGGTGGATGGATGCAAATGTACACCATCGCAGATCATCTCAACCATAACATTTTCATTATCACAGGCTGCTCCGATCACGCCCGGTGCCCTGTGGGTAAATGGAGGCATTGCATTGTAAAGATGTGTCACCTGTCTCGCACCATGTTCAAATGCTTCCTTTGCAGTATCATAATCGGCGGTTGTGTGTGCCACTGACACGCGCACTTCTCCTTTACGCTGTCAATAAATTCCATTGCTCCAGGTTCTTCCGGTGCCACAACGCAGACACGGTATAATCCGTCCGCCTCCTTCTGCAGCCTGCGGAACATCTCCGCGTCAGGTTTATGCACATATAATGGATTCTGAGCACCTTTTTTTCTCCATGGAAATAAAAGGTCCTTCCATATAAATTCCGACTAACTCAGCCTCTTTTGTAAGCAGTGTCTCATCCGCTTTCTGCTCCTCATGGAATGTTTTTGCAGCTTTGCTGATCGTCGTCAGTTCCTCCTCCGACAATGTCATCGTTGCCGGGTGAATGGAAGTGATACCATTTTGCAGCTCATACTCTGCCATGTGGCGCATCGCCTCTACGGTTCCGTCACAGAAATCGACTCCTGCGCAACCATGAAAATGAATATCGATCAGTCCCGGGATCACATAACAGCCCGCTGCGTCGATTTCCTTTCCATCTCCGGAATCTGCTGCAAAAAGCTGCCATCTGTCGCTACTTCCTTCTCAACGAATTTTCCATTTTCAAATACTTTACCGTTTAAAATCTTCATTGCGATTTCCCCCTTGTCCTGTCCGGTGCTTTTTTCTATACACGGAACAGCTTGTCTTTTTTTCTTAGCTTTTATTTTAGAATCCTGCTCATGGAAAGTCAAGTTTCACGCACAAAAACACAGAAATATACAAAAAAATGCACAAGAAAAAAACCCCGGAAATATAAACTTCCGGGGTTGTCTGTTATGAATCGTTATGAAAAACTACTTGTCCGCATTAAACACGTGATAAGTATTCACCGTACGTGTATCAATCTTGATCACATCATCCTGCTCAACGAATAATGGAACATATACAGTTGCACCAGTCTCAACAACTGCTGGTTTTGTAGCACCTGTAGCTGTATCGCCTTTGAATCCTGGCTCTGTATCTGTAATCTTTAACTCTACGAAGAGAGGTGGCTCTACGGAGAATACGCTTCCGTTGTGAGAACATAACTTAACCATCTCGTTCTCTTTTACAAATTTTAATGCATCACCGATATCATCTTTGGATAATGCAATCTGGTCGTAAGTCTCAACGTCCATGAAGTAATATAAATCACCATCAGCATATAAGTACTGCATATCTTTTCTATCAATACGTGCCTGAGGACATTTCTCTGTTGGACGGAATGTCTTCTCAACTACACCACCACTCTTAATATTCTTTAACTTAGTTCTTACAAATGCTGCACCTTTACCTGGTTTAACATGCTGGAATTCGATAATCTGATAAATGTTACCTTCTAATTCAATAGTGATACCATTTCTGAAATCGCCTGCTGAAATCATTCAAACTTCCTCCTTAAAAATTGCGTACGAGCACAAGGCTCTCTGATTTTTCTATTTTATAATAAATAGCCACACTTTTCAAGCTTTTTTTGTGGAAACACCATGTTTCTCTGAATAAAAAGCTATCTTTTTTCCCATATTTTCTAGTTTCTTGTCTCAATTTCATGGATCATATCAATTCTTGTCTGATGTCTTCCACCCCTGAAATTCTGCATCTAAATATGCTTTTACAATGTCTTTTGCAAGCTCGCTGCCGACAATACGTGCGCCAAATGCAATAATATTGGCATTATTATGCTCTTTTTACCAGTCTTGCGGTTGCACAGTCGGAACATACTGCTGCGCGGACACCGTTTACCTTATTTGCTGCGATGGAGATTCCTACTCCGGTACCGCAGATGAGGATTCCGCAGTCAGCCTCGCCGCCTACAACTGCACGTCCTACTTTCTCTCGAACTCCGGGTAATTACAGCTCTCATTGCCATCTGTTCCAAAGTTTACAACTTCGTGTCCAAGACTTTTCACATAGTCCATGATGATAAATTTCAATTCTGTTGCTGCATGATCGTTTCCAATTGCGATTTTCATTTTTAATGACTCCTTTTTCTTTCTATCTGTACGGTCTGATGCCGTTATTTACCTATTTTGCTTTTCCCGGTATCTGGCATAGAAAAATAAAACAATTTTTTCCAGATACCTTTTTAATACGATCTGGATCTCCTCTTTTGGATGGATCGGTTTTACCAGAATGGTTCTTATCCCGGCAAGATTGGCACCGTAAACATCCGTAAAAATCTGATCACCGACGAAAATGGTGTTCGTGGCATCCGTTCCCATCTCCTGCATTGCCCTGCGGTAATTGACCGGCTTCGGCTTTCCTGCCTTATAAATATAAGAAACATGTACCGCATCATTGAACATTTTTACACGCGGTTCTTTGTTGTTGGACAACAGCATACACTGAAAGCCCAGTTCCTTTAAATGTGCAAATAAGGCACATGCCCGCTCGTCTGCAGGTGCGCCATGCGGTACAAGTGTATTATCAATATCAAAGATGATCCCACGATAGCCCTCCTCGTAGAGCCTGTCAAAATCAATCACATATGTGGAATCTAAATATTCTCCGGGATAAAATTTTTCCAACATGAATGTTTGTCCCTTTCACTTTCTTTTTTCGCAGAAAAATACCGTATGAATTTCATACGGTATCATAAATCATTTATAACCAGAAGTTTTCTTCTTCTCTTACTGTTTCAGCTTCTCCGTAGATGCAAATGCATCGTCACCAACAAAAAACTGGTACTGCTGCAGCACCTGATCTTTTTCAGATCCGACAATGCCTTTTCCACATCCAGCTTTGAGAGATCACTGTCGACGCCTTTCAAATCGTAAGACGCATCGGGCTGATATTTTGCATTAAAATCGGCAACTCCGTAATCTTCTTTCTGTGCTGCCGGTATCTGTTCGACTTTTGCATCCGTACTGTCATTCTGTTCCACAGCACCTGATTACCGGCATCGGTCCGCTTTCCCTGGCTCCCGGATCTGCTGGCTTCCGGACTTCATTTATCTTTATGGAATTGTAATCATAAAATCCCGCCTGTGCGAATCCCAGATATATTCATACAATCTTCTCCACTAAAAACAATATCATAAACATTCAATGCTGAGCTTCGCTACTATAAACGCAACTCTGTTCTTCATGATATAATATCGACAAATCTGTTTTAGAACTTAACCCCTATTTATCAAGCATCTTCTTCAGTTCGCTCATAAAAGTATTCACATCCTTAAATTCACGGTAAACAGATGCAAAACGTACATATGCAACGGAATCGAGATTCTTGATCTTATCCATTACGATCTCTCCGATCAATGTACTTGGGATTTCTTTTTCCTCTCTGTTAAAGATCTCTGTCTCAACTTCATCGACAAGCTGATTGATCTGATTCACAGAAATCGGTCTCTTATGGCATGCTCTTAATACACCGGCTTCGATCTTGGAACGATCATACTGTTCACGGGCATTATCCTTCTTAATGACGATGAGTGGAATGGTCTCCACTTTCTCGTATGTCGTAAATCTCTTCCCACAATCATCACAAAGTCTTCTCCGGCGGATGGAATTATTATCATCTGCCGGTCTTGAGTCAATGACTCTTGTGTTTTCGCTGCTGCAAAAAGGACACTTCATAATCACTACCTCCAACCCATTAACCCCTATTATTTTCTAGTATATATGTCCTTTTTTGCGATTGTCAACGAAATATTTTTTAAGATATACTTCTGTAAATTTGTACCAGTTTTATGCAAGGATTTCCTTTGCGAGTTCTTCCATTTTGGCAACATCTGTGTCTTTCATTGTGGATTTGATGCTCACAACATTCTCACATACGTTTACCTCTTTCATACCCTCGAGAATACCCTTCATGCCTTTTGCTGCGCAAGGTGCCCATGACCCGTTCTCGATCAGTCCGAAAGTACGTTTTCTGGAGGTTCTTATGTACAAGGCGGTGCAGGAAATCTTCCATCGGAGGAAATACCCCTGCATCATAGGAAGCTGCTGCAAGAATGATCTTTCCATAGCGGAAAGCATCTGCAACTGCCTCTGCCATATCGTCTCTGGTCAGATCCATAAATACTACTTTGGATGCCCCGTTTGCACGGAGTACTTCTACCATTTTTTCAGCGGCTGCTTTTGTATTTCCATGAATGGATGCGCAGGCAGCTAAAACACCGTCCTCTTCCGGCTCATAGCTGCTCCATGTAAGATACTTTCCGATATAAAAACCGAGATTTTCTTTCAAAACCGGTCCATGCAGCGGGCAGATCGTCTGAATGTCTAACGCTGCCGCTTTTTTGAGCAGTGTCTGAACCTGCACACCGTATTTTCCAACGATATTGATAAAATATCTTCTCGCCCAGTCGTCTGTCCACTCTTCCTCTGCGCTCAGCGCACCGAATTTTCCAAATCCGTCTGCAGAGAAAAGGATTTTTTCCGTCTCTTCATATTCCACCATGACCTCCGGCCAGTGTACCATCGGTGCCATCACAAAATGCAGCTTATGTGTTCCGAGCTCTAATGTATCGCCCTCTTTTACCACAAGGCAGCGCTCTTTCTAAATGTGCGATATCAAAACTGTGGCAGCATCGCTTTTTTGCCTTTGCGCTCAGTACAAGCTGTGCCTGTGGGAATTTGTCTGCCGCACGTTTGATATTTGCCGCATGATCCGGCTCTAAATGGGAAATGACAAGATAGTCTACCGTTCTTCCGTTTAACACATTCTCAAGATTTGCGAACCACTCATCTGTTTTCCGCTCATCGATGGTATCCATAACCGCTACTTTTTCATCCAGGATCACATAGGAATTATAAGAAACTCCGTTTGGGATCTGGTACTGGCTCTCGAATAAATCTAATGTGGTATCGTCTGCTCCGATATACTTTACTGCTTCTGAAATATAGGTATCTTTCATAATGGCCTCCATATGTTTTTATCATCTAATAATAGGAATTATTACTGACATCAAGATAATACTTTGTGATGAAAATGTCAATGTTTTTTCCTTTTCATTATGCTTATTTTTATACTACAAAATCTTCGTTGTCCACTTCGAGCAGTCCCAGACTTCATTGACAATATCCTGATAGAATTCCGGTTCATGACAGATCAGAAGGATACTGCCGCGGTATTCCTGCAACGCGCGCTTTAATTCATCCTTCGCGTCGACATCCAGATGGTTGGTCGGCTCGTCTAAGAGCAGAACATTCGTCGATTTATTGATCAATTTGCAGAGTCTTACTTTTGCCTGCTCTCCACCGCTTAACACGCGGACAAGACTTTCGATATGTTTGGTCGTAAGTCCGCATTTTGCAAGGGCAGAACGCACTTCGTACTGGCTGAAAGACGGGAATTCTTCCCAAATCTCATCGATACAGGTGTTCCTGTTCTCGCCTTTGATCTCCTGCTCAAAATATCCGATCTCTAAATTCTCGCCGAGTTCCACAGAACCGCCAAGCGATGGGATCAATCCTAAAATACTCTTTAACAGTGTCGTCTTACCGATTCCATTTGCGCCGACAAGTGCGATTTTATGTCCACGCTCCATGGAGATATTTAACGGTTTTGACAGCGGTTCGTCATATCCGATCACAAGGTCTTTCGTCTCGAAAATATAGCGTCCCGGTGTTCTTCCGAGTTTGAAATTAAATTCCGGCTTCGGACGCTCGGCAGCAAGCTCAATGACATCCATTTTGTCTAACTTCTTCTGGCGGGACATTGCCATATTTCTTGTGGCAACACGCGCTTTGTTCCGGGCGACAAAATCCTTTAACTCACTGATCTCCTGCTGCTGTTTGCGGTAAGCTGCCTCTAACTGGGACTTTTTCACCTCATAGACTTCCTGAAACTTATCGTAATCCCCGACATACCGGTCCAGACGCTGATTTTCCATATGGTAAATAATATTCACAACGTCATTCAAAAACGGAATATCGTGAGAGATTAAGATAAACGCATTCTCATACTCCTGCAGATAACGTTTCAACCACGCGATGTGCTCTGCGTCAAGATAGTTCGTCGGCTCGTCTAAAAGAAGAATGTCCGGTTTTTCCAGCAAAAGCTTTGCCAGAAGAACTTTCATACGCTGTCCGCCGCTTAAATCCGTGACATCATGAGACAGTCCAAGCTCAAGCAGTCCAAGCGCTCTCGCCACTTCCTCCACCTTCGTGTCAATGATGTAAAAATCGTGCATGGTCAATGTATCCTGGATCACACCGAGTTCTTCCATCATCGCATCCATCTCGTCCGGTGCTGCCTCACCAAGCCTGTCACAAATTTGGTTCATGTTTTCTTCGAGTTCAAACAGCCATGCGAACGCCGATTTTAACACACTCTCGATTGTCATGCCTTTGGTCAGTGTGGAGTGCTGGTCGAGATAACCGACACGGACGTTTTTCGCCCATTCCACTTTTCCCTCGTCCGGCATAAGCTTTCCGGTCACGATATTCATAAATGTGGATTTTCCCTCGCCGTTGGCGCCGACTAATCCGATGTGTTCTCCCTTCAAAAGCCGGAAAGACACGTCATTAAAAATTGCCCTGTCACCAAATCCGTGTGTCAGGTGTTCCACGTTTAAAAATACTCATACTGAATCCTTTCGTTTTTTAATTACATTGTTCAATTTTTTTCACAATTTGCTCTACTCTGGTGGGAAGTTTCGCAGTTATTTTTACTTGTACAACATCTTCTTTTTCGTCTTTTTCAGGACATGGAAATATGCCGGGAATAAAAAATGCATCCGCAAAGATCCATGCCACCGGGCTTGCAAAGCACGCTGCCACGTAGCCGAAAACAGGCACAAACGCAAATCCGACCAATGTTCTTGCAACCATCTCAAACACACCCGCCAAAATAGCAAATTTGCTGTAGCCCATTCCCTGGATCAGGAAACGCACGATATTAACAAATGCCAGCGGAATATAGAATGCACTGTTGATCAATAAAAACAGTCCTGCGTTGAAACCACTTCCGGTGCTGCCGTTCCGACAAAGAAAGCCTGCCAGCGCCCCACGGAAGAAGATCATAATGACAAATGCCAGCACCGCATACGCACATCCCAGAATGGACGCTGCCTTTAAACCTTCGGAGACACGATCCAGTTTTTTTGCTCCGACATTCTGACCGCCGTAGGTTGCCATGGTGGAACCTAACGCATCAAACGGACAGCAGAAAACATTCCGATCTTTGCTTCCGGCTGTCATTGCGGCAACCGCATGAGAGCCAAGGGAGTTGACCGCACTCTGTAAGATAACGCTTCCGATCGCCGTGATGGAATACTGCAGTCCCATCGGAACGCCCATTCCACACTAATGTCATCATGTACGTTTTATTTACCTGCATTTCCTCTCTGCTCGGCCGCAGGATCTCAAAATGTTTGATACTGTAAATAAGACATCCCACACCGGAGATCAGCTGTGAAATTACCGTTGCCCATGCTGCGCCTTCCACTCCGGTTCCGAGCACTACGATAAAAAACAGATCCAGTCCGATATTAATGACCGCTGCGATCACCAGAAACACAACCGGTGTCTTGCTGTCTCCCATAGAACGGATAATACCCGAAACCAGATTGTACAGATAGGTGACCGGGATCCCCCAGAAAATGATCACAATGTAACGGTATGCACCGTCAATGATATTTTCCGGCGTGCGCATCAGCTCCAGGATCGGCATACAGAAGATGACCGTCACGATCGTCATTACCACTGCAAAAATTGCGGAGAGGTAAATGGCATTCATCATAAAGCCACGCATGCCCTTATAGTCTCCTGCGCCGAATTTGTGTGCCAAAGGAATTGCAAATCCGTTGCACACCCCATACAGAATCCGATGATAAGGAAGTTGACGGAGCCTGTAGAACCTACCGCTGCAAGGTCATCTACTCCAAGAAAACGTCCTACGATCAACGTATCCATCAGATTGTAAAACTGCTGAAATAAAAAATCCAAACAAAAGTGGTACGGAAAATCCAAGAATCAGCTTCATTGGCGATCCGTTTGTCATATCCTTCGTCATATCTTTTTCCTCGAAAAAATTGTGGTGATATCACATATCACCACAATAAGTATTAAAAACTTCAAAAAACGTATCTGTTTTCATCCCGGAACCTGTCTCAAGTTCCAGATTCTCCCAGAGTTCTTCGTTGATATTCGAACTCAGGGAAGAAACAAATCCATTGTATTCATCATCAAAAGCTTCCTTTTCTCTTTTGTCTACAATATTGGCTTTGTTCGCCTCTGTCAGCTCCTGATTGTATTTGTTCAGGCATTTAATGAAATAAAAGCCTCCATCCACTGTGATCTTACCGGAAACTTCATCATTTTCCATCTGAAATGCGATCTGCTTCTACTGCAGCCGGGAGATCATCCCTTGAAATATTTACCTGAATGCTGCCAAGCTCATTATAATTATTGGCGAGTGTTGCAAAATCTTCTCCCTGAGCTAATCTGGATGCAATCTCATTTGCCCGGCTCTCATCCGAAACAAAAATCTGCATGATCTCCATCACCCGTGCCTCATCATCGCTAACCTCCTCATTCACAGCTTTTGTGAGTGAGTGGTACACTTTCTGTGCCAGCGCATAATGCTCATAGTACTCTTTGATGTCACTCTCCGAAACACTCATATAGGCAATCTCATCCTCCGTGAGAGAGGCAAAGTACTCCTCTGCTGCCTGGGCGATCTTTTCCATTTTCTTCTTCGGAAAGCTCCATCTCTTTTTCCTTTTGCAAGCTGGTCTAAGCAGACCACCTGTGCCAGTTCCCGCATTGTGATATTTTTCACATAGTTTTCCAGGGAACTGTCTCCAAAATCATGCTGCCAGAGATCAAGTCCATAGGCAGTTCCGTAAATATTCTGGTAATTCACAAGATATACCTTCGCCTCTTTCAGCCCACAGGACACGTTTCCGATTCGAAATACCTGGCGATTGTTCAATGTGTTTGAGACGATCACTTCCTTATTTCCAATCTTACATCCTGTGAGCAGAAAGGAAAAAGCAGAGCAGACATATCAGTGCAATTTTTTTCTAATATTTTTCATAAAATACGATTCCGTTTGGGAATCATCTCCTCGATATCCAGGTTACGATTTACAAGGGAAAGATCTCCAGACTGCATCCTTTAACGTCAGTTCTTCTGTCCTTCTTCTTCTGAAGTCACCGAAGGTCTGTACTAAAATCTTACCGCCGCACAGCATATTGGAAAGCTGTGCAATCTGTTTTCCGTACTCAATTGGTGTCTTAAACGGCTTTGTGAAATTCTTGGATACAAGGATCGCAAAGTTTGTATTGTTTGTCTTTATATCTTTGGATTTATAAGCGTGACCGTTTACAACTGCAAGTCCATTGTCATAGTACTCAGTTGCTACTTCACCGGATGGATTCGTACAGAATGTACGCACTTTATCGTCAAATGTAGGTGTGTGGTAAACTAATTTTGGTGTTGATAAACCAGTTTTCCACACGGACACCGATTCACCGTAAACCTGGTTTGACCGTTAAGAATTCCATAACCTCGTCACGCACTTCCACACGGACGACCGATATATGTTTCACCTGTACCCTTTTTACCTTGGTTTCAATGATGATATCTTTGACCATTTCCATCTACAGATATGTGATATCCTTCCTCCTTCACGTCCGGACTTGGTGGAAATCTGTTCCAAGGTGACGGATCGGACATTCGATGAGTTTTAAGTTTGCTGTGATCGCTTTTTCTACGGATCTCGCGGATTTCTTTTTGTGATCTTTATCCACACCATAGACATTGGTGTCTGCTCCGAATTTTAAATAAATATCATCGGATTCTTTTAATAATGTAACAGTCTCATCATATCCTAAAATCTCCGGAAGATTTCCACCTACGTCCGGGGATAAAGATAATTTTCCATCGGAGAATGCTCCTGCTCCGGCAAATCCGGTCGTGATGGAACATGGCTGACAGCCTACACATACTTTTGTCTTTCTCTTCGGACACTGTCTGTTCTCGATACGGCGTCCTTTTTCAATCATTAAAATCTTCAGGTCTTTATTGGCATGGATCAGTTCATATGCACAGAAAATACCGGAAGGACCTGCCCCAATAATAATCACATCATAATTTTTCATGTAGTTTTCTCCTTGTCAAAATGCCTTTTTTTTACAGTCTTTTTCTGCTGCAAAAGGACGTTCTCATTCTGCCTGCTTTGCAAACTTTTTTGAGTATAATAAACATTTTTCTTTTGTCAATCCCATTCCGGGAAATTTATAAAAATTTAAGCTTCCACGATCAGATATCTGCCATCCGGGAGGGCAAATACTTCGCTTGCCTCCTCCAGATCCTTGAGTGACATTCCCTCGATATCAGCCCCCTGATCTTCAAAATAGGCTTTTACCTCTTTCAGATTCTTACAGACAACCGCCATGCAGTCCTCTAAAAAAATTCCTCTGCCTCTTCCATTGTCTCTGCCACCGGCTCCGGCAGAAGTGTTCCTGATGCGCCAGAAAATATTCTAGACATGTCTCATCACATGCTTCATCAAATTCGTTCATACGCTGTTCTCCTTTATAATTATGTATTTAGTATATGCAGTTTACCATAGATAGAGGATCGATTCCAAGCTTTTTGCAGCTCCTTATAAATGCGTGCAACCGGAAGTCCGACCACATTATTGTAGTCACCTTCGATCCCTTCAATATAAATGGCACATTTTCCCTGGATTCCGTATGCTCCAGCCTTATCCATCGGCTCTCCGGTCGCCACATAACGGTCGATCTCAGGTTCCGACAACGGTTTCATGGTAACTTCTGTTTTCTCGTAAAAGGTATGTGCGCCCGCTCGTCCATTTTTGTCCAAAAACACAAACGTAACGCCTCGTATACACGGCATGTTTTCTTCCAGACAAAAGCTTCAGCATCCGCTTTGCATCGGCTTCATCTTTCGGCTTTCCAAGGATGGTATCATCATGCAACGACGGTGTCTGCCCCGATCACTAAGATATCCTGCGGTGTCATCAGTTCCCCATGTCCGCTCTCATATGTTTTTACCATTGCTGCGACCTCTGTCGCTTTCTGCTCGGAAAGCTCCATCACAACCTCCTCCGGCACGCTTTTGGAGATAACTTCCTCTCCCTTTGCCGGGCAGATTTCAAATTCCAGTCCAATCTGTTCTAACAATTCTTTTCTTCTCGGCGATGCCGAGGCAAGTATGATCTGTCCCATTTTGTTCTCCTCGTTATAAAGTAATCAATTGTTTCCAAAAAGAAGGAATAAATCAAAATTTCCTTCACTTTGAGTTTTCGTGCGGCAAAGACACGCTCCAATGCATCCGCATAGAGTTTTAACTGTGTCTCATAGCGGTCGATGAGTTCCTTTGCCTGCTGCACACGGTCGGTCTTATAATCAAGCAGGACGATTCCGTCTTTCTCAATCCAGAATACATCGATGATTCCCTGAATTAAGGTTAAGTCCTCCTCATGACGGACTTTTTGCTGTTCTTCCTTTTCCTGATCGCTGTCTGTTTTTTCGTAGATGTTCTCCACAGAATCTGTGTTACTGCCTACTCCGAAACCATAGTTTTCCAGCTCTTCTTCCGTAAATCCCATGACAAATGGTTTCTCACGGTAAAGTGCTCCCCCGCGCTGTGCGAGAGCCATCCGCCTTCCTGTTTCCGAGGAAACAAAATCTGCCACGGTCTGCTCTCTCACAAGTGCGCGCAGATCCGCAGTGATCTTCTCCTCTTTTTTCCATAGCCTCCATCTGTTCATGTACACTTTTTTCTGAGGCAAAATCGTAGCACTCCATGACGCGGTGCACTGCGGTTCCTCTTAGTGCACCACGGTTTGGTGTTTCTGTTCCACACTTCCCTGTCTCTGGATAAAAAGAGGAATCGTTGGCGTCACAGGTTCTTCCAAAAATGCCGGGATGGTCTCCTCCTGCTCTGCCTCAAATTTTTCACGCATTGCACGATGCTTTAATTCGGATACGGAATATTTGTTTTTCCTCAAAACGTCTGTCTGATAGGGATAACGCTGCGAAAACCGCTGCTTTAACTGTCCGACCAGCTGTGTGTCCGCCGCTTCAATCTCTTCGATCCGCTCTGTCAGATCTTCATTTTGCTCTAACTGGTTTTCCACTTCGTCTAAGACAAGCTCTGCCGCTTCCACGATCCGGACCGGGTATTTGTCCCCATAGGAAAGCACTGCCGGAAGTATCCAGTCCAGATAACCGGAAGCCCCTTCTCTTGTAAGGTAGGAAAGCGGTCTGTCTGCTGCTTTCGAAAGATTCGCCTGCTGCCTGAAAAATTCTAGTTTTTCCGGGGCATCCTTTAATGTCCCGGTGAGAATGAGCTTTTCTTTTGCACGGGTTAAGGCAACGTATAGTACACGAAGTTCCTCTCCGAGATTTTCCAGATCGATCTGCTTTGCAATCGCCTTCTTTGCGATAGTCGGTGATTTGATACGCTTTTTTCCGTCCATGTAGTCAAGACCAATACCAAGTTCCGGGTGAAGCACCATTTTGCTCCGTGTGTCCTGTTTATTGAAATTTTTGCCCATACCGCTCACGATCACAATTGGGAACTCAAGACCTTTGCTCTTATGGATACTCATAATTCGGACAACGTCCTCGTTTTCCCCGACCATGTCTGCCTCACCGAAATCCACATCATATTTCTGCAGCTCATCGATATAACGCACAAAATGAAACAGTCCTTTGTAACTCGTCTTTTCGTAGGCTGCGGCTTTTTCCAAAAGCATGTTTAAATTCGCCGTTCTTCTGCTTCCTGCCGGCATTGCCGCCACATAATGACCGTATCCGGTCTCGCGCAGGATGATCTCGATCAGCTCATGGATCGGAGTGTCCGGGACGAGCTGCCGTAATTGCCTGTATTTTTTGTAAAATTTGAGTAATTTCCGGTGAGCGGTTATCTCTATATGATTTTCTGTTTTCCTCATCCGCGTTTCTTCCCTGCTTCTGATCTGCCTCTGAATCTGCCTCTGAATCTGAAATTTCTTTTTGCCCGTCCTCTTCATAAAAAGTCCTTCTGCCAGTTCAAGCACCGCTTCATGAAAAGGCACACTGCCATCTTCAAGCCTTAACACCGCAAGCTCCTCATCGGTAAGCCCTGCCATCGGCGAGCGGAGTACTGCCGCCATCGGAATATCCTGCCTTGGGTTATCCAAAGCCTCAGCATGGACAGCACCGTCTGTACTTCCACCGTGGAAAAATATCCGGTCGAAGAAACCGTGTGCGCCGGGATCCCATTTCCGTTCAGCACTTCCACAAGGGAATCCGCCCAGCCGGACAGACTGCGGAGCAAAATTACAATATCGGAGTAACGTGCCGCCCGAAGTTCTCCGGTCGCCTTATCGGTGACAGGCTGCGTTTTCATCAGGTGTCTGATCTCCTCCGCCACGATTTTCGCTTCTAATGTCTTCTTATCGGAAAGTTCGGTGTCCTCCAATAATTCGTCATTGCTGTCTGCGAGCAGGATCTCCGGGGTGAAGTCTGCGCTGACAGGGATAGCTTGCCCCCGGATACAGTGCAGCCTCCGCGTCATACTCCACATTTCCAAGACTCCGCACCATAATTTTATAAAAAATATCGTTTGTGCAGGTTAAAACTTCCTCTCTGCTCCGGAAGTTTTTGTGCAGGTCGATACGCTGTGTGGTACTCTCTTCCAGCGAATAGGAGTCGTATTTTTTCATGAAAAGCTCCGGTCTTGCGAGACGGAACCGGTAGATACTCTGCTTTACATCCCCGACCATGAAAATATTATTTTCCCCACGCTCCTCTCTGGAAATGGAGCGAAGCAGTGTCTCCTGCACTTCGTTGCTGTCCTGATACTCGTCGATCATGATCTCCTCAAAGGTATCCCGGAACTCTTCCGCAGTCTTTTTCGCCTTCTCCGTCTCCTCATCCACAAGGATCTGCAATGCAAAATGTTCCACATCATGGAAATCCACCAGATTTTTCCGGCGTTTTGCGGCTGCAAACTCATCTGCAAACTGCTTTGTGAGACGGACAACCTCCTCTAACATCGGCTCCGTGCGCTCTAACTGTCCGATCATCATCTCCGGCGAACAGAAAAAATATTGTCTGCAGAGCTTTTTTCACCACATCCTTCGCCTGCTCCCTGAGACTTTTTACCAGCTCTAATTTATCGGGATCTCCCTCAAAACCTCTGCTGCTCGCAAGTCTGTCGTATTTGATATCGGAAAGCGCCACGGACAGTTCACAGAAAGATGTTAGTTTTGACAAACTCTCATATTTTTTCCAGATCGCTTGCACCGCTTTCTCATACATATCCGGTCCGTCATCCTGCTGTGTGACCGCAAGCGCCTGCTTTAGGAGCTGTTCGCAGTCTTTTAAGACAAAGCGGATGTTTTGCGTGAGCGGAGCAAGCCATTCTGCGCGGTCTAACTCCTCCCTGTTTCGATGCGGTAGGCTCCCACAAACGAATCCAGCCATTTTTCCGGCCACGGATAACTTCTGGAAAACTCATATAACTGAAGGATCATCTCATTTAATGCAGCATCGGTTCTTCCCGAAGCATAGCCCTCCACAAAATCGGAAAATGCTTCCGAAGGCTCTTCATAGTTTTGCTCCAAAACTCTGCCAAGAACATCCTCGCGCAGTAATTTTAACTCACCCTCATCCCCGATACGGAAATTCGGTTCCAGATCGATCTCATGAAAATGATTGCGCACCACATACAGACAGAAGCTGTCGATGGTCGTGATCTGTGCATTGTGGATCAAGGTCAGCTGCCTTAACAGATGCTCATTCCCCGGCTGTTCGTCTAACGCTTTCTCAATCGCATTTCCGATCCGCTCCCGCATCTCTGCCGCTGCCGCATTGGTAAACGTCACGATCAGCAGATGGTCAATGTCGACCGGATGATTTTTGTCTGTTATGATTTTCACGATCCGCTCTACTAAAACAGCGGTCTTTCCAGAACCTGCTGCCGCAGATACCAATATATTTCGATTTCTTAAGTCAATGACCTGCTGCTGCTCTGTGGTCCATGAAACTCCCATATTTTCACTCCTCGTTATTTACTGTTCCTGCTTTTCGTTTTCCATACGCTTTAATATCTCGTCCGCGCTGTCAAATTTTTCCAGTTTATGATAGGAATAACCCGGCATCCGGGTGTCAAAACCGCAGACGGTATGGTATGGACAGTAATCACAGCCACTTTTTCCGTCCAGCGAGTATGGATGAATCGAAATATCTCCGGCAAAGATTTTTTTCCCGGTCTCTTTTTGATTTTCTCCTGTACATAATCAGACATCACAGAAAAATCGTAAGTACTGGCAACCTTGGAAGTTGCTTTTAAGCTTCCGTCCGTTTTTTTTCCGATTGGGATGACCGAAGAATTTCCGGCAAAATCTGAATCCATCGCCTCATAGATTTCCGGATCATCGTTCACCAGACCATTTAATTTTAACTGCTCCAAAACGCTGTTTCGTATTTCTGCCTCTGTCTCATTTCCAAGTCCGTCTACTATCGGATTTTGAATGTGATAGTAGAAAATACCCGCCGGTTCCGCTTTTTTGCCCGGATGGCGTTTTTCCTCTAATTCCAATGCCGCATTCATATAGACCACAAGCTGTAATTGCAGTCCGTGATACAGATTGACGAGTGAAAAACTCGTGTTTCCCGATTTATAATCAATAATCTTCACATAAACTTTATCCGACGTCTCGTAAGTGTCCACACGGTCAATCCTGCCGAGCAGGTTCATTTTTTCCTCATCACTCAGCTGAAAACGGATGGCGTCCAATTTATCTGCCCGCGAAAAGGACACCTCAAAATCACTCGGCACAAATTTTCCCTTCTGGATCTGGGTGGTAAGTGCCCACACCGTGCGCTTGATGGTCTGGCGCATCCGACCGGTCAGGTAACGATTTCTCACGTTCTCAAACGCTCCGGCATTTTTGCACCCGGCAATCGCGTCATTCATGCTCTCCTCTATAAATGTCTCCTGCACATCCTCCGGGATGTTAAACCAGGTGTACTCTGATTTTTCCACACGTCTGAAAAATGTTCAAGCGCATCATGGTAAATATTTCCCATGTCCACGCTTGCAAACTCTAAAAGCTGACGCTCCTTTAGGCGTAAACCGTAATTCAGATAATGCGCGTAGGCACACGCCGCAAAACGCTCCAGTCTTGTGACGCTGTTCTCCAACACGGTTCCATAAAGTGCCTGCGTCACTGCGTGGCTGATTGGCTCATCGCTGTGCACTTCGTAGGCAGTTTTTAAAAGTTTTTCCGTTTCCGGCTTCCACTCGGAATCTGTGAGGTAGAATTTTGAGAGAGCATTCCATAATTTTCTTTTTTTTCTACCTGAGAAAAAATCAGATGCCCTGTCATTATCCTGCAGTCCCTCCAGGAAAAACGCCATGCTGCTCTTCGGCGTCATGATGCAGTCCGCAGAAGTTGTCTCCTCGATTTCCTCCACCGTTTTCTCTGGGAACATTTTTAAGAGCGTTCCAACAAAATACGACCTTCTAAGTGCTTTTCCGTCCGCATTCACTTTTGAAAAAGTCACATATAAAAAATCAGATGGCTTCGTCACATTCAGATATAGATAAAAGCGCTGGATGAACACTTTTTCACGCGCACCCGGTGCAAGTTCCAGATGACATGCCACCATTTTCTCACGTTCAAACTGCGAGATGATACCTCCGGCATTGCCCGCTTTCGGCACAACACCGTCATTGACACCGATGAAAAATAAGATTTTGATATGGTTCAATCTGGTTCGCTCGATGTCACCGATCGTCACTTTATCATTTCCCGGCGGGATCACGCCGACTCTTGCAGCCTCAAATCCGGCGTCTAAAATATCCGCATACTCTTTGACCGGAAGCACTTCGTCTCCCAGGAAGTCCACAACCTTATCAAACAGATCCATGACAATTTTGTAAATCTGGGCGTACTCTTTCGCCTTGACCTGATTGCCCTGCCGTTCAAATTCCAGTTCTTTTTGTTTTAATTTTTGTTCTATTTCTAATTTTTCAATTAATTCATACAACACAGTGGTCTCGTCACGCACAGTCTTTCCCTTCGTGTGAACGCTTCCGATAACGGTGCAAAGAGATCATAAATCTTTGCCCGCACTTCATTCATTTCTGTGAGGTTCTCTTTTCGGTATCATCGAACACAAACGTCCACTGTTTTTCCCATTTTTTTCTGCCACGTATCCCTTTGGCAAGCACATAGTTTTCCAGCAGATCGATCTGCTGCTCTGTGATATCGGTCAGACCGCAGCGCAGAAAACGGAACACGCTCTCATAAGAGAAATCAAGTTCCACCACCTCAAGCACCGCACGGATAAACTCGATAAAAGGATGAAACAGAATGGTTCTCGTCTGGTCGAGAAAGTACGGAATATCATACGCTGCAAAAATCTCATCCACATAGTTGTCGTAAAGACTGACATCCCCGGTCACCACTGCGATATCCTTATAACAGTACTGTTTCTCACGCACAAATTTCGTGATCTCACGCGCCACAAAGTGAAGCTCTTCCCTCGGATTTTTAAGGCTCACGATCCGCAGTTCATCCTCCTTCTGCCGCCATTTATGATAATACGGTCGAAACAGATTCTGCTCCATGAAGTACAGGGATGGAGCATTTTTATATCTGTGATTTTTTCCATCGGATAACACAACAGCTCCTCCACCGTGACATGAAGTTCCTCTGCCATTTTCATCAGAACCGAAACCGTCTTTTTACTCATGGAAAAAAGTTCCTGCTCGCCCCTACAATGGTAAAAATCCTCGCCTGCATCCATCGTCACGGAGACAATGATACGCTCTGATAACACTAAAAGTTTTCTAAGAAGCTGATTCTGTATCGGTGTAAAACCGGTAAATTCGTCAAACACAATCACGCTGTCTTTTATAATATTCGAATCCTCTGCGGCATCGCACAATAGCGATAACACTTCCTCAGAGGTGATATACTGCCCTTGCAGATATTCAGAAAAACTGTGATACATGACCGAGATATCCTGCATTTTCAGGCGCAATGTCTCCCCGACATCCTCCGTCTCCAAAAATGTATCCAATTTTTCTGGTGACACGTTATACTGCGTCAGCTCGGAAATGAGGGATTTCACCTCACTGATGTACCCCATCCGGTTTAAGTTACCGCCCAGCACACTTAAGTTTTTCTTCTGCTCCCCTGCAAGCTTGCGGAGCACCAGATTCTTTCCGGTCTCCTCCAACACGCGCAGGTTCTGTTTCCCAAGCTCGTCAAACACACGGTATGCAAGGCGCGCAAAACTTAACACATCCACGTTCATGATAGCATGTGACTTTTCAAGCCGCACAAGCTCGCGCTGTGTCTGCATGGTGAACTGCTCCGGCACAAGCACCAGATAATTTTTCTCCGGATGCTCTGCCGCCTCTTTTAGTATGTTCCTATATAAATAGGATGATTTTCCACTTCCTGAATTTCCGAAAATAAATTGCAGCGACATGTTTTTCCCTAACTTTTTCAAATTCTAATTTTCGTTTTCTGTTCCTTTTCATAGTACATCATTCTATCTTTTTTGACTAGAATAAAGTTCCCGGCTTATGATGTTTTCCATCAGAAAATTTCTCCAAAAGAATGGAACAAAAAAGCTGCCATACAATCCGGGAATTTCTCCTTTCAGTACGACAGCCGTAATCACTGATCTCTATTTCTGTGCTTTTGTCTTTTTCTTCCGGTAACCATTGATGTCATATTTTCTTTCATACTCATCAAAGTATGCCATGTAAGTGTCATTCTTTAACTCGCGGACACTCTTTAAATACTCATGGGTATCAAAGTCTGCTGCCTCAAGCTCGATCATGGCAACTGCGATGTTCGAGCAGTGTGCTGCGATTCGTTCCAGGTTCGTCAGCAGATCATTAAACGCAAATCCCTGCTTCATCTCGCATTTTCCGGTGCGGAGTCTTGCGATATGACGCAGTTTCAGTTCATCACAGAGGATACCGATCAGTTCGCGGAGTGGTTCTACTTTTGCCGCCATCTCAAGGTCGTCCGCACAGAATGCATCCACCGCAAGACTGACACACTCTTTTACTGCATTCTCGAGCACATCCAGTTCATACTGTGCCTCGTCCGAAAATGCAATTTTCTTCTCGTTCAGCTCCGCCGCAACCTCGGAGATATTCACCGCATGGTCGCCCAAGACGTTCGAAATCACTCACTGTATGCAAAAACTTGGATACCTGCTTCGCCTGGCTTCCATTCATCTCATGCGTGGACATCTGCATCAGATAGGTTCCCAGCTTATCCTCATATTTATCGATCAGCGTTTCCTTTTCCTGTACCTTATTGAACTTGTCTGTCGAATACACAAGGAACAGGCTTAACGCGCGTAAAATATTCTTTCTTGCCTTCTTTGCCATGCCGTTCATCGCAAGATGGCTCTGTGTGATCGCAAGATCCGGGTAAGCAAGGAAACGCTCCTCAAGCAGATCGAAGTCTGCCTGATCCTCCTCATCCTCCGGCGAATCTTTTACAACAAGATAAACAATTTTTTCAATCCATTTGATAAATGGAAGAAGTACTAAAATCGTTGCCGCACGGAAAACCGTGTTTAACAGTGCGATCAGTACCGGGCTCATGGTGGCATTCATAAACGGGAAATGCACCACTGCATTGACAGAATAGAATACAATTGACCAGAACAGCATGCCGAACAGATCGTTAAACAGATAGATCAGGGCTGTTCTCTTTACCATTTTTGTTCGTTCCGATCGAGGAGAGCAGAACCGGACAGAGCTGCGCCGACACCGATACCCATGGTAATCGGAAGTGCCGCTGCAAAAGTGATCGTTCCACTCATGGACAACGCCTGAAGGATACCGACTGAGGCGGATGCACTCTGCAATACCGCCGTAAATAAAATACCTGCCAGTATACCTGCCGCCGGATTTTTAACCATTGTCAATACATTCACAAAATGCTCATTATCTTTTTAATGGTGCAACTGCCCCACTCATGGTCTGCATCCCCACCATCAGGATGGAGAACCCAAGCATAATGTCACCGACATTTTTAAAGCCGGATTTTTTACAAACATTTTAAAGATAATACCAATGATCGCCACGATCGCTGAGATAGTCGCCGTGGACAGCAGCTGTGCAATCCCGTTCGAACCGTCAATGTACGACAGACACAAAATCCAGCCTGTGACACTGGTTCCGATGTTGGCTCCCATGATGATACCGATCGCCTGCGCAACCTTCATCATTCCGGAATTTACGAAGCCGACAACCATAACAGTCGTTGCGGAGGAGGACTGGATGATCGCTGTCACAGCAGTTCCAAGCAGCACTCCTTTCAACGGTGTGTTCGTCAGCTTATAAAGAACCAGCTCCAGCTTATTACCCGCTACTTTCTTCAGTCCGTCTCCCATCAGGGACATACCAAAAAGGAACAGTGCCACTCCGCTGAGCAACGATAAAATAATAGTAAATGTTGTCATTTGTACTCCTAACCACGTTATACATCCTAACGTATCCCTGTCTGCAATTTTATTTACAAACTTTTTACATAATTTTTACATTTAACCGACATTTCTTATTATACTGTACCTCATGGCAAAATCACAATCATTTTATTTCTATTTTAAAATTTTTTACATTTCGCCTAGGAAAATACCGTTTTCAGACAAAATTATTATCACTTTTTATCTATTCTCATTTGGTGAGAGCAGATTCAGCCTTTTTTGCCTATGCACTCTCCGCTCAATCCCTGTTTTCTTATAGTATTCTGCCTTATCCTCATACATGCGCTTCTCAGCTTCCTGCAGAAGTTCATCCAGATGTGTGTCCGCCCCTGTCCTGCCAGATCACTCCCACTGCGATATTTACGTCCTTCTCAGCTGTCAGACACTCTAACTGCCTCATACGTTCCGCCAACGTGTCCTGATCGATCTGCGCACACAATACAAGCAGCTCATCTCCCCCGATACGGAATACGCCGTAATCAGCCAAACACTTGCGCCAGACATGCACCGGCTCTAAGGATCAGGTCATCCCCTGCCTTATGTCCCAGTGTGTCATTCACACCCTTTAAACCAGTAACGTCACAATAAACTACGCCAACGCTCTGCTCCGGATCGATCTGTCTCACATACTTTTCCATCGCAAAGCGGTTTCCAAGCTGAGTCAGCGCATCCTTATAGCTTAGATCTTCCAGACGCCTCATCAGATTCCTGCGTCTGATGCAGGACTTGAGAAAAAGAACCCATGATCTGAAGCATATCCGACGTATATTCCAATGAAAATGCCGGCGGATTGTCAACTCCGTAAAAAGCAATGGTCTTTTCCTGCATCATAAATTGGCATGGCAACAATGGAATGGATATTCTGCCGCTTCAGATTTTCATATTGAAACGGATCGCTCAGGCGCATCTCCTCAATATCCGGTATCTGGACATATTTTCCCTCCTCAAAAATGTGATACCAGTTCTCACAGATCTCCGGCGGAAGATTCTGGAGATTGTCGATCTCCGGTGGCACTCCCGGCGCCGTCCATTCATATGTATTATCATCCCTGCCATCTCTGTTCTTCTCAAAAATATATGTTCTCTCTCCGTTCAGCACTTTTCCGAGATATTCCAGAATAATACGGATCGTCTCGTCCGGCGACTCGACAGAAAGCGCATCCTTCAATGCCTCGTTGACAAAGGACTCCATATCCCTGTACTTCTGGATCATCTTGTCCTGTGAACGCTCCTCGCTGATATCTATACTGATCTCGATCCGGTACTTTTTATTTGTGACAGGATCTTCCACCAGGGTATCTTTCAACATCATGTATTTATCGATCACCGGATTATAATAACGCCACTCGACAAACTTTCCGGCACAAAGCCTTGTCATTATTGCACATACCACAGGGAACAGAAGATTTCTGCAGCACCTCGTAGCACTTCATCCCTTTCACATCATCTATGGACTGTAATCCATACACCTCTAACAATTTGCGGTTCATATAAACAAGCTCATCTGTCTCTATGTCTGTTGCGTACACGTACTCATCCAGATTATCTAAAAACTTCCAGATAACTTCTATTTCGTTCATTCTTTATACTCCGTTTCATGCAGATATGAATTTTCTATAAAAATCTGTATAGTAAAATAGCACCTCCTGAGAGGTACTATCTCACCATACGCCATTATTATGCGGATTGCAAACAAACTCTTCCATAAACTTCTTTTTTTCACAGGGGTTTTCCAAAAAAATACCCCTGAAGATAATCTGCCTGCAGTTCTTTCATCTTAAGATGCCAGTCTTCTTTTTCAATTCCTTCCACACAGATGTGGATGCCGATGCTGTGAACCATCTCAATGATCTTTTTAAACAGCTCGTAATCCCGTTCGCAGCTCATTGCCTTTGCTGTGAAATCCTTATCCATTTTCACATAGCCCGGATTCATGTCACTGATGCAGTGGAGATTGGAATATCCGGTTCCAAAATCATCGATCACGAACTGAATCCCATTTTCCTCAAGCACTTTCCTGAATTTACAAAAGACCGGTGTCATATCCATGAAGCCGCTTTCAGTCATTTCTATGCAGATGCGATCCGGCGTCAGTCCATTGTCCCTGACCGCAGTGAGTATCTTGTCTGCAATCTTTCCATGCTCGATCTGATAACAGGAAATATTCACGTTCACCCTGAATTCCGGTATATATTGCTGTATCTCACGGCACATTTTTGCTGCCTCATTTAACACAAACCTTCCCGCCGGAATGATCAGTCCTGTCTTTTCCAGAAGCGGTATAAACTCGACCGGAGACAGCCACTCCTTACCTTCCTCTGTCACCATGGTATACCGCATGAGTGCTTCTGCACCAATCACACGCCCGGAAACACACTCCACGATCGGCTGATAATATACTTCAAAGCCTTCACACCCGTTAGCGATGGAATTTCTCAGTGCACTTATGATTCTTCCATTCCGCTGGAATTTCTCGTAATCCTCCTGCCTGTAAAAATAGATGTTATTTTTTCCCATCCGTTTTGCCTTTTTCAGGGAAAATTCAAACTTTTTGCGGCATTCCTCGTAGCCTTCTGCCACAGTCGAGGCATCAATCACTCCTGCAGAAGCTGAAAATACAACTTCATATTTTTCAGAGATGATGAATTCGTCTATTTTCTCACCGATCTTTTTTTTTGAGCTGTATGGCATCATCCATGGAAGTACTGTCAAGATCCACGATCACATACTGATCTGCGACCAGATGATAGAGTCGCTGATTTCCGGACAGACACTCTTTCATACAGTCTGCAACACTTTTTAACACATAATCGCCATAATTGCTGCCATGTGTTTCATTCACCGTTGCAAAATCATCAATTCCAATATGCATAAGAAATCCGGTCGTCACAGGTTTCTTCTGTGACCGCAGATAAGCACAAAATTCCATTCCGCCTAAAAGCCCGGTCACATTATCAGCCCGCCGCTGGTTTCCGGTCTCATTCAGACATCCCACCAGATACCCCGGCTTCCCATCTTCATCATCAATCACTACTCCGCGGCAGTTGACCCATACCGGAAGCCCGTTTTTGTCGAGCCACCGGTAATGGATATCATGCACCTTTTCCTTTCCATCCATCACAGCCTGCATATGCTTTGCAAACATAGTGCGGTCTTCTTTGTAGACAACGGACATGATCTCCTGCTTTTACATTCCTCACATGTGTCTCAGAAATCATAAACCGATCCAGGGCAGACTGGGAAATTTCCATCTTATTATTCTGGAGATCGATTACGTACAGGTAATCATCCATGCATTCCGCTATGATTTCCAATAAGATCTCTGCTGTCAGATCTCCTAATATTCCATATACATCCTTATTCATAACCAGAGAACCTTCCCTTTTCTTTTGCGCTTATACTCCTGCGCATCCAATTGAATTTATCTGGTCTGATATTATTTTTCCGTCTTTGCAACTTTAAATCTGCGGATCATTGTACGTAAATTGTCTGCTTCGCTGCTCATCTCTTCACTTGCAGCCGCACATTCCTCTGAAGTAGCTGAATTCGTCTGTACCACATCATTGATCTGCTCGATTCCTTCATTGATCTGATGGATCTCTGCTGTCTGTGTCTCTAAGGTGTCTGCGATATTTGTCACTTCACTTGTGATCGTTTTTGAATTCTCTGCCACTTCCTCTAACTGTGCTGCTGTTTCCTTTGCAACTATCATACCTTTTTCAACAGCATTCACAGAGCGCTCGATCAGTGCCGCTGATTCCTTTGCCGCTTCTGCACTCTGATCTGCCAGGACATTTACCTGATTTGCAACTACTACGAAACCTTTTCCTGCCTCACCGGCTCTTGCAGCCTCAATAGATGCGTTTAAGGCAAGCAGGTTGGTCTGGGATGCGATCTCATTGATCGTCGCAATGATCTTGTCAATCTCATGCGATGCATCATTGATCTCGTTCATGGAGACAACCATCTCCTGCATCTTTCCGTTGCTCTCGATCAGCGCCTGTCCAAGCTGTTCCACTTTTCCGCTGATCTCCTTTGCTGCCTGTGAATTGTTTGCCACCTGTTCGGAAACACCGGTAACGGTAGCGGTCAGTTCCTCGACAACTGCTGCCTGATTCGTTGCGCCGTCTGCAAGCTCGTTCGAGCTGGATGCCACCTGTTCTGCTCCGTTGGATACCTCATCGGAAACCCTCTGGATTCCTCTTACCGTATCAGACATGCTGTTCTGGAACTCCATAAAGGATTGTAAAATACCAACAAAGTCCCCTCTCCACTCTACCTCTGGCTGTACATCAAAATTGCCCTCAGAGAACTGTTTCATGGAGCGGTCAATATCATCGACATACGTTCCAAGGATATGGATGGACTTACGCATGCTGTGTGCAAGTCTTCCGATCTCGTCCTCGGAGTGGTATTCCAGCTGGCTGTGCAGATTTCCTTCCGTGAGTTCCTTCGCCACGTCCTCGATCGCATGTAATGGTTCCAGAATGGTTTCAAGTACCATCCTGCTCACTTTCTTTGCGATTGCCCATGCAAGGAGCAGGAAGATAATGATCACTGCAATACCGGCAACTGCACAGAAGATCGTGCTCTGGACAGCCTTACTTCTCTGTTTATCAGTCAATGCATCTAATTTCTTTGAAATTTCTACTAAAGCTGTTTAATGCAGGGGTACACTTATTTAAGATATCATCGACAGCCTGATCTTCCTTACCGGCCTTGATCTCTTCTATGATCTCATATCCGATCGTTCCCCAGTCCGTAAGTGCACCTTTATATTCTGTATAAAGATCCTCTGTAATGACACCTGTGCCGTGTAAAACATTCATCTGTGTATCTACGATCCCGAGAAGCTCTTTCACCTTCTCCTCGTAGCTGTCGTAAGTGGATTCGTCATCATTCATCGCCATTTCACGGATATTTCTTGCTGCTGTATTTATATTAATTCTGCATGTTTTTACTGCCTGATCTGCTGCGTTGACATTATTGACATAATTCATCATATTGGCAAACAGAATGCCTATTGCAATAATAGAAATCACTCCTGACAGCAGCATCATGGTAATGACTTTTCTATAACCGTAACTGATTCTTTTCTGCAGATACATATTTTCAAGTTTTGTTTTCATTGTACTCTTTTGTGACAACATAAATTGTATTTTCCTTTCCATTCTAATATACTTTTTTTTCTTTCTCTGATATATTAATTTTTCCAGTCTGACAATGTATTAATTGCCTCGTTTTATTTCACTTTTTATCTGTTTTTTCTTCTACCCTCCACCTGAAAAAATCTGTCAATTTTCTTCTAGTTTCTCACATTATAGTCTCATATTTTATGTCTGTCAAACCTTAAACAACTTTTTTATCAATTATTTGTTTGAAAACGTTTCTAAATTGTATTTCCGACCGCTTCCTTTGCAAGGTGGTCTGCTTCTTCATTGCCATCCACACCGGAATGGCCTTTTACTTTCACAAATTTAATCCTGATTTTATTTTTTGCAGACTGCATATAATCATAATAGGCGATCGTGCCCTGCCTGTTCCTTTTCCAGGCTCCCTCTGCCCACATCTCGATTCCCATGTAGTCGTAATAAATCGTCACTTCCGGAAGTTTTAACTCGATCGCACGTTCTACTGCAGCCATTGCTCTAATATTTCTCCTGAAACATTGCGCATGGATGCCATCTCCGCATCGTTTCCGCTTCCCTGCAGCACTTCTTTCTCTCCATTATGAATGAGAAATCCGCCGTAGCCGTAGACTTTGGTGGCAATGTTGTAAGAACCGTCGACAAAGGCGTAGACTGCCGGATTTTGTTCCTGCTTCCCTGTATCTGGTTTTTCTGCTTTTTCGCTCCGCTTTCTGGAGCTGCCTTCTGCACCCACGAAGGCTTCCGCTTCCTCAAGTGTTTTGAAGCTTTTTATATACGGCACCCGGAAAACCGTCTACCATTTTTTGCAATCATCCCAGCTGTTGTAGATTCCCGGAATTTTACCTTTTTACCGCGTAGAATTTTGATGCCATATACGCTCCTTTTCTGATTGATATTTCATTATGATAATTCCAGCCTACAGCTTCCTCTCATCTGCAGTGGACACTCGTAAACATTTTCGTCCCCATTTCTTCCAATGTAGGACAATGGGCATTTTCTGCAATCCTCTAATGCAAAATCTGCCGGAACATCAAACTCGATTTTCGCTTTTTTACTTCCTTTTGCCTCATTCTCATGCCTGATATTGTCCCAGCTTAATTTCTGTCCGCATCCCTGACATTTTTCAGTACCGGTTGCAACTGCGCGTTTGCATGTCGGACAGGCATAGTACTCTTTCCCTGTCATATCCTTTGTCTCTATTACCTCTGATGGGAACTGCTTTGATCAGTTCTGCTCTTAAATCGTCCTGCATTTTTGTCTCCTGTATTCTAATTTTTTATTTAAAGCATGTGATGTTTGTTGTTATCGCCATTCTTACTCACCATCACTGTAAATACCAACAACTTATTTTATCACAACAATTTTAAATTTCACTAACATTTATATCAGTATTTTGAAATATTTTCTATGTAATGCGCCATTGCAAAAATTGTCGATTTTTCAAAGTTTTTGCATTTCAGTGCATAAACTTTATTTTTCAAGAATTTATGCTATACTCATGTCATAAGGAGGTATATCAAATGATTGATACTCACGAACTCAAAAAAAGAGATTTATACCTGAATAAGATCATAGCATTTCAAGACACCGAGCCAGTAAAGGTTGTTACCGGAATCCGTAGATGCGGCAAATCCAGTCTGTTGAAGTTAATGACCCTTCATCTGAAAAGAAACTGGTATTACTGACGATCAGATTCTGAAATGAATTTTGAATCCTACGCTTATAAAAATATGACCAGCGATTCCTTCTACGAATATGTCAAACAACATATCGTACCAAATAAAAGAATGTACTTCTTTTTTGATGAAGTTCAGCGTGTGCCTGACTGGGAAGATGCTGTTAACTCTTTTTCGTGTCGATTTCAACTGCGATATTTATGTCACAAAATGCCTATATGCTCTCCTCTGAATATGCCACCTATTTATCTGGAAGATGCATAGAAATAAAAATGCTGCCGTTATCTTTCTCTGAATTTTAACATTCCATGATTTTTGAAATAAGAGAGACCAAAAGTGCTTTAGGCGGTACACGAAAACAGGCTTATGATAAAATGGGAGAACATTATGAACTCCGTGAAGTTTTCGATGCATACATGCGATTTGGCGGAATGCCGGGTATCGCTGACATAGGTTTAGATCAGGAAAAGCACTTGTGCTGCTTGATGGTATCTACTCCACCGTTATCATGCGAGACATTCTCGAACGAGAAAATCGCAGAGGTCAAAAGCGGGTCACCGACCCCATCCTCTTAAAAAAAGATCACTATGTTCCTTGCTGATAACATTGGAAACAATATCTCTATTTCTTCTATCGGCAACACCTTAGTAAATGAAGGACTTCTGGAAAACAAGAATCGAAAAAGGAACCCCAAGTGCTCACACACAGTTCAGACATATATAAATGCACTGCTGGAATCATATTTCTTCTACGACATCAAAAGATTCGATATTAAAGGAAAAGAATTTTTACGCACTCTTGGCAAATACTACATTGTCGATATCGGACTCAGAAACTATCTGCTTGGGTTCAGAGACCGTGACAGCGGTCATGCAATAGAGAATGTTGTTTACTTTGAACTGCTTCGTCGCGGCTATGATGTCTCTATTGGTAAAATTGATAATCTTGAAGTGGATTTTATTGCAACAAAAGCAGATGATAAACTTTATGTCCAGGTCACGGAATCAATGACAAGTGAAGATGTTCGCAAAAAGAGAATTAGCACCACTCAAAAAAATCAGCGATAACTATGAAAAAATCGTTCTTTCCCTAAATACAGGCATAGATTCTTCCTATGATGGCATAAAATCTATCAACCTCCTCGACTGGCTGATCTCAGAATAAAACCCGAAAGCATCAAAAAAGGAACCAGAGATTTTCTCTGGTTCCTCAAAATTATAGGATATTCTTCATGAACCGGAATTTTACGCTTCCTGATTCATATTCGCCAGCTTCGCAGCCTGGTCGGCTGCGATACATGCATCGATGATCTCCTGAATATCACCATTCATGATCTTATCTAATTTGTAAAGTGTCAGGTTGATACGGTGGTCTGTCACACGTCCCTGTGGGGAAGTTGTAGGTTCTGATCTTTTCAGAACGGTCACCGGTACCGATCTGGCTCTTACGATGACACACTGTCCACCTGCTTTCCTGACGCACGGCAGTACATCGATACGGATATCTTTCTCATCAATCTGTACGTCAACATCTTCTTCCCTCCGGCATCACAGCTACCGTGATGGTAGAGGTATGGATACGTCCGCCGGATTCCGTCTCAGGCACACGCTGAACACGATGAACACCGCTTTCGTACTTCATCTTTGAGTACGCGCCCTCACCATTTATCATAAATACCGCTTCCTTGAAGCCTCCGATACCATTTTCATTCACAGATACCAGTTCAACCTTCCATCTGAACTTCTCAACGTACTTCTGATACATACGAAATACTTCATATGCAAATAAAGCAGCCTCATCACCACCGGCACCGGCACGGATCTCCATGCCGCTACAACATCCCAGTCACAACCCTGTCATTTCCTGCAAGGTCTTTTTTCACACAGACGTTTGAAAATCCTGCGTCTGTCATCATTTTAGATACATCTTTTCCTGATCATACCCAATCTCAAACATCAGAGAACCGCCAGAATTCAGATAATCTTTTACTCTGTTCCACGATCTTGCGGTAAAAGTAAAGTCCATCCTCTTTTCCATCTAACGCCTCGATCGGTTCAAACACCTGTACCTCCGGCATGAGCTGCGGAATCACATCCGTTGGGATATAAGGCGGATTTGACACGATCACATCAAACTTCTCCGTGACCATCTCAAAAAGGTCACTGCGTTCAAAAAAAAGAACCGGAACTTCATTTAGTTTTTGCATTCTCTTTTGCAACGTTGACCGCCTGCTTGGAGATATCAACCGCATATCCTTTCACGCCCTCAACGTTATGCAAGATACTGATAATAATACAACCGGAACCGGTACACATATCAAGTACTTTCATTCCCGGCTTTACTGTTTTTAATGCTTCCTCCACAAGTGTCTCTGTATCCTGTCTTGGAATCAGGACATTGGAATTTACCTTAAACTTAAGTCCCATAAATTCCGTCTCGCCCACAATATACTGCAGCGGGATATGCTCTGCACGCTTTTTGACGGCAAGTTCATATTCCTTCAGCAGATCATCCGAAGATCATCTTCCATATGCATATAATAAAATTTACGGTCTATCTTACAGCCCATTTCCAGAAGCAGCCATGCATCTGTTTTCGCATCTGCAATATGCGACAGCTCCAGCACTTTTTCTCCATGGGCAACAGCTTCCCAATATGTCATTCTTATCTCACGCCCTTCTACTTCATTTCCCGGCGGATTTCTTCCACATAAGGTTTCCAGTCAAAAACGGCCTCCACAGAGGCAATTCCAACCTCGATCATCTCATCATCCGGTTCTTTTGTTGTCAAACCCTGCAGCCATAATCCCGGCTTGCTCAAAAGATTCACAACTGCATTATCGCTTCTTCCTGCCAGCCGGATAAATTCATAGGATACACCTGCGATCACCGGGATCAGAAGCAGACGCAAAACCACACGGAGGATTGAGAATCCACGCGGATAAACATAAAAAACAAAATGCTGACTAACATTACGATCAAAAGAAAACTTGTTCCACAGCGTTTATGAAATCTGGAACTTTTTCTCACATTATCCACGGTAAGATCCATGCCATGTTCAATGCAGTTAATACATTTATGTTCTGCACCATGGTACATATAAACACGCCGGATATCCTTCATCAGAGAGATAAGTGCTACATATCCGATGAAAATCACCAGACGGATCACTCCCTCTAACAATGCGATCACCCACTGGGATGTAATTACTTTCTGAAACAGAGTCGATAAATAATATGGAAGCATCATAAATACTGCCACAGCAAGAACAATCGATAATACAACCGTTCCGCCCATCATGG